>Ga0306864_1000408_pt1 | contig 20378 bp, 19 predicted proteins | sample AntRauTorckE5430_FD_190448 | JGI IMG/M metagenome (GOLD analysis project Ga0306864, IMG submission 190448) | Saline lake microbial communities from Rauer Islands, Antarctica - Metagenome Torckler E5 #430 (v2) (version 2) | ecosystem: Environmental > Aquatic > Non-marine Saline and Alkaline >...
CTTCAATATATCTCGTCAGCTGCAGCGTAGCAAATAACCATAAAAACGCAATCATATTCGATGCAATAACGAGAAAATGATTCAACTCTTTCACATTCTTATCCATATAAGTCGCCAACAGAAATAAAGCTGCGGCAGTTCCCGATTTCCCCAGTCTATTTGCAAACAGATTGATCTTCTGTTTCCCAACAAAGCGACTTTCATAGTCGAGCGATGCAAAGACCATTTCGCTCACTTGTCCTCTCAATGAATATTCAATAATTTTCATGGATAGAAAAGTGCAACCGACCAAAGTCAACGAGGGATTATTTTCATATACTTGTATTGCAGTAAGGAGAATCATTATTGACGGCATCAAAGGCCATAGATACGAACTATGTATTCTCTTTGTGACGATTGGCAGAATGAAGAATTGCATAGCTCCGCTAATTCCATTGATCCACGCATAGCACTATTCGATGTGATTGAGAGATCAAACAAATGATTGTCAGGATAGAATGGGCAACGCATATCTTGAGTTCCACATCCACATCTACTAGCATGGTGCAGTATCAATGATCTTGTCATTGTCATTATCACTTACACCTCCAGTCCAACCCGCCCTTTCTTCGTCGTCTTGAATGGCGTCCTTGACTGTCATCATGAATTGAAAATTCAACAGAGATGATAAACACTGTGATATGATCACTTCGAAAAACATAGCTCTGAGGATTGGCACGCGCTGAAATAAATCCAAGGATGTCTTGGTCTGTTTGGATCCTTCTCGACTATCCTCTTCCACTAACTTTTTATTGCCCTCCTTCTCCATTCCATCATGCTGGGGCTCAAATCCATTCTATTGCGAACATGGAGAATCATGTGAGACTGAATTGCATTATGTATCCTACACGTAGTGTTGTAGTATGGATATCAATTCAACATCACTTCTCACCTTTCTCGCAACACTATACGCCATATCGGCAAAGAACGCACTGGAACCAATGACCAATGCCGCACATGCCAACAATCCCACCAGACCAATTGTCTCCACAAGATGTGCCACATTTGCAGCTGCAAAGGTACTGGTGATACTCCCAATACCCGCAATGGGCGCAAACCAAACCTTCCCCTCCTCCGGTGTCAAGATGCTCCCTAGAAACGACCAATGTTGCGTGTATAGAAATTGAACATTGGCACTTTGAAAGACGAAGATGACAAAGAGCAGACTCTTGGTCAATGCATGCGGCTGAATATCGATCCCAAAGCCTGCGACAGTCAGGTGAATAGCTTCCTTGACTGCCTTGATATTCCCACTTCCACTTCCATTTTCGTTCCTAATTTCTCCCCCAATGACAGCAGGAATAGAGGCGGAAGTGGTAAGACATCGCAGCGCCAGAGCAACGAACAATAACAGTGCCGAATAGACGAGTGTGGATTGGATCAATGCCTGCAGCGGTCCTTGGGACTGAAGCACTTTCTTAAACACGCACAGTACCAAAATGCTAAAGGGGCAAACAACCCCGACGGCCAGCGGGAGGATGGCGGAGTTTTCGAATCCAACTTCTTCGGATGTGAAGAGGCTGGTGATGGGCGCCCTGGCGAATTCATGTCCTGAAAAGTGTACAGCCATGCAGAGTGACATGTACATTACTGATACGTGTTTGGGAGTTATTTGTAGCTTTGATTTGATGCGGTCCATTCTACTGCGTTTTCTGTTTTTGGAGGATGAGGATGAAGATTTTTGTAATTCATCTTCTTTGTTGTTGTTGGTGTTGTTGTTGTTACTCATCGTTGTTGTTGTCTTCATTTTGGGTTCGTTTCGTCTGCGAGGTCTGGCTGGTGTTGTTTCATCTCGACGTTGCGATAATATCATCAAGAAGTCTTTGAGATTACTCAGGCAGTGTAGTTACAATAGTATCGTTGTTGTGATTGTAGTGGTATTGGTATGGTGATTGTACTGGTGGAAGGTAATGAGAGATTAGGTGAGGAGGAAAATTGAATTGGGAAGTAATAGTTGATGCATGTTTGAGCATTGAGCATTGATTTATGCAGATTTATGATTATTCTTTATGACGCAAATCTTGTTTGTTTCTGAACTCCTTTCTCGACTAGTGATATTTTTAATACTTTTCAATTTCACTTAAAATTGTCATTCTTCACTCTTCACTCTTCACGCAACCATCATCTTCTATCACTACCATACAATACCTATATTTTATACCTCCTCATACTACTAAGTCCTCTTTCTCTATATTTACATATTCCGATAATTAGTGTGCAGATCAGACGTACGATTAAATACTGCTCTGCTCGTCACCATACACCAGCAACAATGGTAGAAAGCACCGCAAGTCCAAACAACTGCCGCTCTCCATCAGCAACAACAACACCATCAGTAATCAGCAATCACAAAAAGTCCTGGCCGAATGATCTCCCTTCCTGGGCAGAAGGAAATGCTAGACAAGCATGGGGGGAGCGGCTGACCATTGACGAATGGGAAGGAAATGATCAGCAGACTGTGGACTCTTATCGTCGGGATCATGGATGGAAAGGAAGCGATCTTGTCCATTCCATCTCCTCGCCCGTGCGTATATTGGAATATAGAATTCGATACCCTATTGTTATTCCCCATGGGCCGGGGCGAGGAGCAGGGGAAGGAACGATGTTGACGGGAATGGTGCATTTCACTCCGAAAGCAGAGAGTCATCAGGGCTTCTGCCATGGAGGGAGCATGACTAGTATCATGGATGATGCCATTGGATGGATTGGATTTTGTGTTACTGGAGAATGTAGGCCATGGACTGGGTTCACTGTGCAGGTAAATACGAGTCTGAAAAAGCCGGTCGAGGTGGATACTATATTAATGATTCGGGTCGTGATTGATAAAGTGGAGAGGAGAAAGGTTTTTGCAAAAGTGATGCTGGTGGATCCTTCAGTTGAGAAAGAGGTTGTTTATGCAATGGGAGATGGACTCGTTATTATCAATCGAGGGGTCATCACCGGTCATTAGAAGAGTGGACGCGAGTTATCTAGTATATTAAAGGTGCTACATAGTACAGTAGTATACTATAATGAAGCCCCAATTTTGTAATCATGCTTTCACTCAATATTAAAATCATTTCATTATGTTGTGAGTAGGGGTCCATACGCATCACTTGTACATAGACTATCGAATCATCAACCTATTGCACTCTCAACACTGCCATATTGTCAAGCATGAGTTGCGTCGCTGCAGTCTCATCCTTCAAGCCACCAGTGTTACCAACATCGCGTTCCAATGGCCCACTACTATTCACATCAAAAGGGACAAATTCCAAGAATCGGAAAGTACTCCCCTGACAGCGTCCAGTTATTGTCAACATTCGATATCCCTTGGAGGTGGTGGTGGAGCAAGTATCAAGGCCATGGAATTGGCAGACTGCGTGTAGTAAAAGCCGATTGAAGGCGCCCTTTCTTTCACCTTCATTGAAAAGCATCCGAATCATGACGCCAATCTTTTCTTTGCGGGTGATGAAAGGGTTTTGAACCACGACCTTGTTCCAAATATCTCCATCTGGATCACTATTATGTGAAGAAGATATCTTACCATTGCTATTATCATTGTCATTGTCAGCATCCGACATGTTATTCACCAACAACCGTTCAAACGCATCCACGACATTCCTAGTGAATCCAGAAGATTTACAAGATCTCACGACGACATTCATCAATCTCTCATTGACATTCGATTTCATCATCCTATGCCCATCCTTGAATAACAAATCTTGCCTCCTCTTCATCCGATCTTTTGCACCCTGTGTCATTCCTTGATCCTGGCCTCCGACTCCAACTTCGCCATCCACAAACCGTTCCCTTATCTTCATCACCTCCTTCGGATCCAAGTTCAATCGCACTTGTGAAGAATGAGCATCTTCCGATCCATTTCCATTTCCATTTCCATTATCATTGGCACCGCATAGCGTGCTGAAGATCGTTCGATTATCCCTCGGATAATTCGGCATCAGGTACCTTCCCTTGTCCATCTCGGCTTCTGCATATATATTCGCAATTTTCATTCCTCGCTGTGGATTCGCATGGGAGATATCACTGGCAATTCCGATGAATTTATCATTATTCCATCGACGGACTTTGCGATGTCCCGGGCCTTGTTTGGAAGATAGCTGATTGTGGTTGTGGATTGCTCTGTGGGATGGTTGATGTTCGTGAAGAGCGGAGAGAGTGGAGGAGCGGAGGACTGTTCCGACGGTTAGATTGGCACCCAGGCCTACGATCTGGGCTGTATTATTGATGGAAGTGGAAGTGGAGATGGAAGAAGGAGATGGTGATGTGGTATTAGCACTCGCACTAGCTCTGCCATGCGAGTCGTGACGGGGATTAGAACCTGATCTTGGATTACTGGTGTTACTGGAAGAACGAAGATCGAACATGTCATCATTTGCGATAGTGGCTCGGTTAACAGGTCCGAGGACAGGAGTTGTGTTACGCATTGGTGTGCGGTTCCGTGGATTCGATCTGGGACGATTGGCAAAGTCATGATAAGAACCGGAGATAATTGATGTGCCGCCATTTTCAGATGTGTCCAGTGATACTACGGAATTATTTCTGGAACGAGGCGTTGATCCTCCTTGTCTTGATACTGGCGTCCCAGTACTATTGGTACCGATGATGTTGACATTGACATTGAAAGAAGCAGATCTTGGACGATGCCTTAATGGTGCATCTTCAGTGACAGGCGCAGAGGGCGGTGGTGAGAGGAGATGTTGTGAGCTAGTGTTTAATCCAAGGTCGTCAACAGAGACGGAGGAATCTGTCTCGCTGCCACTGCTAGAAGAACTTGATGATTTGTAGCTGTAGTCAGAATCTGATTCGTAAGAACAATCTTGATCTTGACTCATTATTTGTTTATAGCAGCTGATGCAGATTCAGATGTAGATTCAGATATAAAGGGATTCTTCAATGTTTGTACGCAATGATGGACTGGCTGGCTGGTGAGGAACGTTTGGGAACACACAGCAATAGGAACAAACTGTCTCTTTAGCAAATGGTATTATGGTATGATGTAGGACCGGACTTTTATGTGTCAACAGAAAAGGACTGAAGAATCTTGATGGAAGATTTTGAAGATGCATGCTTCTCGCTTTGGTAGGTAGCCAGCTCGTCCGTAAGTCATCCGTTCGTCCAGCCATCATAAAAAGTGGAAACAGGTGGAACCACGGACGCTTACCCGATACACCTCAACAAAGAAAGGAGTAAAGCGAGAGACAGACAAGAGACAAGAGAAGAAGAAGCACAACAAAAGTGACATAAGAAGACAAATGAAAATATGTACAAATCAAGCGAGCTCTCTCTTCTCTCTTTAAATCTTAAAACAGAACCAAGATAGAACGTACCATATTATACCATTTCATACACCTTCATACATACCAGTTTTGTATACCATCACATAAGCTACACACCTAAAAACCTACAGACATTCAAACCTGCCATTAGTATCCTCAAGAATCCACAATAATGAAACTCCTCAAAAAGAACATATCTGCAAAAGATGGCTCTGGCTCAATCCTTTTACGGCCTGACCTTCCCGAAGACCTATGGCACGCCTATAACCTCCTCCAAACCTCCGACTTCGTCCGATGCACAACCCTTCGCAAAGTCATCAACACATCGTCCACAGGATCCACCACTTCCAACAAAGTTAGAACTAATCTAACCATCAGAGTCACCAAGGTAGACTTCGACCCTGAATCACTGCAAGTGAGGATATCGGGACCTAACGTCGAAGAAAGCAAACATGTGAAAATGGGAGCGCACCATACGCTAACCTTGGAACTGGGAAGGAATTTCAGCATCGAAAAAGAATGCTGGGATCAAATATTCTTGGATCGGATCGAAGAAGCCTGCAATCCAGAATTAGGAGCTGAAATTGCAGCCATTGTGATGCAGCCCGGTCTGGCGCATTTGTGTTTGGTAACGGGATCGATTACGGTGACAAAGGCCAAGATTGATGTGACGATTCCGAAAAAGAGGACGGGGAGCACGAATCATGCAAAGGCAATGATAAGGTTCTACGAAGCGGTGTATCAGGCTGTATTGAGGCATGTGGATTTTGATCTGATCAAGTGCGTATTATGTGGAAGCCCAGGTTATGTCAAGGATGATTTTTATAAGTATTTATGCGAGCAGAGTGTGAAGAGAGATGATCGCAAGTTGGTAGAAAATAAAGGGAAATTCGTCATGTGCAAGGCTAGTTCTGGACATAAGCATGCGCTCGAAGAAGTATTTAGTGATGAAAACATCATGGCCAAAATGACAGAGACCAAGATTGCGAAGGAAGTGAATGCGTTGAATAGATTCATGCGAATGATTGATACAGATCCTGATAAGGCATACTATGGTTTCAATCATGTGCAGCAGGCGAATGAAGAATTGGCCATTGACACTTTGCTCGTGACAGATGATCTTTTTCGAGCTTGTGACGTTGCCACGCGTAAGGTATATGTGAAATTGGTGGAATCTGTTCGAGAGAATGGAGGCGCAGTGTACGTGTTTAGTGCAATGCATGTATCAGGAGTACAGCTGAACCAACTAAGTGGTGTCGCGGCTATTCTTAGATATCCATTGCCCGACTTGGACCAATTGGAATTGGATGCAGCCATGTATGATGAAAGCAATGATAGTGACGATAGCAGCAATAGCGACGAAGAAGGAGTTGATGCCGAAGAATCATTTAGTAGAGTTCAAGAGGATGTGGCTGATATGGGATTCTGATTTTGAGACGGCCCGTTTGCTATTTTTTTGAGCCGACACATTTGCTATGTAAATTAATTGCTATATTTTATAACTTCTTGCACACTCTGTTCTTTCAAAATTGCCATATATGCATGCTGGTCTCTTTAGTTTGATCAATTCAATTGCCATCATACATACATTCAATATTCGTTACACCAACACTACGAGTGAGTATACGCATTATCACTTTTGGGATGTTGTTAAGACTGACTGACGAAGCGCTAGCCACTAGACCAATAAGGACCACCTTACTGGTGTTGTGGCTGCTACCGCATGTGTACACAATAGATGTTGTGTACCTACCATAATATTATAAAGTACATATGATAGATCGATGTATTTTTTGATCACAAAACATAAACTCTTTTCATTATTTACGACTTACGGCTGGTTGGGGGTTTGGGGGGCTGCTGCTGCGGGACTGAGAATTGAGTTCGACTATTTTGTATCAATCTTCTCAGCAAAGGAATACTGGCAAGAAGAAGGCGCTCACGCGTTGAGCTCGTTGAGATCATATTTTTTGGGTTTGGTTTTGAGCAGTCCATCCTCCTTCTTGTTGCTACCGCTTGTGTCCATTACTATTGTCCACAACAAATTTTCCATGGTATCAGAGACAGAGCAATGCAAAACACCAGCGCTTGCAGAGGAGGACGAACCAAGCCTTTTGCGGGGCTGGAGCAACGACGATGATTTAATATCTATTGCCCAAACAGAAGAGGAAGGACTAGTCAACGATGCCGTCGAACCAGCCAACGGAGTTCCTGAAGAAAACAAGGATCCTAAATTCAAGCCAGGCGATCATGTCATACGATGGAAAATTATGAAAGCACTCCTATGGCCTATCCAGATTCATGCTATTGTTCTCAGTGCAGACGTGGATGACGATGGTATTTGTTCCATAGTGATTGCGGATTTTGGTTATTCTTCGACAGAAGATGGGAAAAAGAAAAAGGGATTGAAAGCCATCAATGACTTAATGCGAAATTTCTACGACGGGAAGAAAGATGAACCCGCCACGGCACCAGAATTGGATAAAGGTGAGCAAGAAGCAGAAGATGACGAGGAGGATGGAAAGGACAGAAAACGTTTCCATACAAGGAAAATCAGTGATCCTGATATATTGAAGAAATGGAGCAAGGTCAATTATGGACAAAGCCTTTTTTCGTCCAAGGGAAAGCTTGACAAACTGAAGAAGTTGTTCAAAATACCACAGAAGAAGAAAGATGACAAGAGCGATGATGAATCAGCCACTGTAGATGATCAATCCACCTCCATGTTTGATGAAAACGATGACTTTTTCAAGTCATCGGCTGAAGGGGGTCTGCATACCGTGAAAGAATCAACAGACAATGATCCACTTGCCGCAATCAAGAAGGTGTTGACACCTCCCAGGTCAAATGTGAAGCAACCCAGCGTCAATTATAATAACCTTTCCATGGACGATGATGATGCGGATGACGATGCGAGCATAGATTCTATTGAGGAATTGGTTGCGCAGGCAAATGCAGTGGAACGCAGAACAAGACCGAGATCAAAAGTGTTCCCATTTCGTTCGTCGAGGTCGGCAGATGATAGCAGTGTCACGTCATTTGAATCGATTCGATCGGCGGCGTCAAATAGATCTATCCGACCAATCGCTGGAATGAATAACTTATTCAAGAAAATCTCTTTTCACAAAAATAACAAGTCGGAGGAATATGATACCGTTTCGAAAGATGGCCAACCAGCGAAGAGCGCGGAAGGGCCCAAATTGCCAAAGTCGGACCCACGGACGGTAGTTTTGGCCCGGGTCAATCATATTTTGGCAGAACAAGATAAACCAGAGGATGAGACTAGCCTTCCAAAGTATCATATCCTATATTCAAACTCCGAGTGTTTGGCAGTTTGGTGCAAAACCGGGAGGTTCAGCACTTTGCAAGCGGCGGTATTTTTACATTCCACTGCAGTAGGAAATGCCAAGTCGAGTTTTCTTTTGGGTGCAGGAATTGCCGCGACTCAGCCCTGGTTGATTCCTGTTGTTGGGGTTTACGCGGTTGCTGCTGTTGGTATGCCTTATTATATTCTCAAAAAGTGCAAGGATAAATGGAAAGAAAGCGAGATGAAGCTGACAACATCCTTTTGGGCAAATGCAAGCTCTGCAGTCTTTGTGGCTGCTATTGAAAATTGGAGTGGACTGACTCCCGAGATGCAAGAAGATTCTGACGAGATAGGTGCCGATACTGCAGCTCCACAAGTTGCGGAAGATAATCAAGCTCCCTTGATTGAACAAGTATAATTTTAAAGTAAGAGTGGTGGTTCATGATGAAGGATGAACAGGCTTCTTGTATTTAGTAATTCTATTATCAGTAGTGCTTCCTGTGTCTAAATCTGTCTACATGGGTAGTTAACTTCTCAATGAGTTTTGGTGCTCCCATAATCTCCTCTCATACCACGGCCTTCGGAGTTTTCGCAATGCTCTGCATTCTTGTGATCGAACCCATGATTTGGTTTGTCCCAGCTGCGAAGCAACCGTTGTAACTGTTCTTGTGAGCCCGTCATTGATACCATATCTAGCGCAGATGACTCTTCTTTCGTCCTCACCCAAAATCTTTAGCATTTCTTTTAAATCGTCACGAAATAGAGTTCTATCAACACTTTGCTGGGGTGAACTTTCGTCTTTCATAACATCAGCTGTGTCGATAGTATCTCCGAGAGATGTATCACTTTCTTGTCCATTATCTTTTGGATTGTTTTGGTATTTTGCCATGTCCAGCGAAATCGCCTTCCTGGTAAGTCGAAGCATTTTCACAAGCTTTTCAACAGACAAATCCAACTCTGCCGCTAATTCTTCGTTTGTTGGTTGACGCCCATACAGTCGCTTTAACTCAGCTTGAACTCTCCTCATGCGATTCAATAAATTATGCACATGAACAGGCAAGCGAATGGTTCTAGAGTGATAAGCAATGGATCGAAAGACTGCTTGTTGAATCCACCTATAGTGTAGCAATAAAGGAAATTGTTAGATGAGTGGTCCTAATGATTGCACATGAATACCGCAAATCTTTCAACTGAAATAGCTCACCATGACGCATACGTGGAAAATTTGAAGCCTTTCTTTGGATCGAATTTTTCTGCGGCTCTTGTGAGTCCGATACTACCTTCCTGGACCAAATCAGCAATGTTAACGCCTACGTGCTTGTATCGCATTGATATGCTGACGACCAGTCGCATGTTGCATTGCACCATCTTTTGCTTTTCTTCCTTTCCGGTCAACATCAATTCAATAAAATCATCTCGATTACCTCTATTGATGGGTTTTTGTTCCGATTTCTTTATCGACTTTTCGGTGAATTTAGTATCACTATCATCGTAGTAATCCTTGAGAAAAAGCGGTGGTGTCTTCTTTGCCCTTCCCCTTCCCCGTCCAGGGCCACAATCGTTTGCGAGACCATTTCCAACAAACATGTTTGGATCTGTATGTTCGTCCCATGCTTCACTTTTGACCGGACGTATTTGCTTCACTAGCTCTGCGTCTGGGTAATTAGGATTCCCCACGGGATCGTCTTCAATGAAACCACATGCATTGGCCCATTCTGTGATAGTCGGTACCCGACCCCATTTCAGAAACAAGCCTTCGTGCACTTCTTCGCACTTCATTAGAAATTGGATTTTCATCCCAATAGTATATTCTTCTTCCTGTGTCAAGAGCTGAGTGCGATAGTATCGCTGAAGATTGGGAGGCTCCATTTCCCCATTTCTACCTTTTTTACCAAACGGCATCATTCCAGTAGTTTCCCCTTCTTTCTCGAATGGATGCATCTTCCTAGCTTTGCTGACCCTGGACTTGCGCTGTTTCGTTAGCAAACCAGAATCTTCCAGAGGATGCCCATTCATGCCCAGTGGAATATTAGGATCAAGATCCTGCGCATTCGTCGCCGATGTGGCAGCAATGGAGGTAATTTCATCCACTGAGGCATCCACAATCTTGTGTTTCCTAGGCCTTCCTCTCCCCCTCTTTTTGGGCGGTGCTGGGATATCTCCGCTCTCTTCATCATGGGGTTGGGAAAGCTTTGCAGCATTTTCATTGGATATTTGAAAGGCCCTCGCCTCGATCTCATTCAAATTGAGCAATGTGGTGCGAGACATTGCACCGGGCACGCTCGCAGGTCTGCCCTTGGGCCTCGAATGATTCGCTTTAATCTTGGGCACCTTCTTGATTGTTGCCATTCCTGCTCCTGTGAATAAGTCAAGGTACGGCGTGGCAGAAATTGAATCTTCTTTTGATTCGTCCCTGGCAAGGATGCGAGCTTGTTCCCATGCCCTTTCGACTGACAGTCTCTTTTCTTTGCTAGTGGATTGGAGGGGTTGCACTGGTTGGATAGCCTGTTTTTTAGAAGTGGCAGTTTTGGCAAGTAGGCTGCTATTTTGCCGTACAAGTGATTTTGATATGAAAGAGGTTTGAAAGGCCGATCCTGTTTCGACCATGTTCGCCAGCAGAGCTAGACCCAGAAGGCAACATATCTGTCTTCGCCTACCGAGGGCTGCTGATGTTTTTTTCTGTAGTGTCATCTGCGAAGTAAAAGATGTGTGTTGTTGCTCGTCGGTTATCAATGAAGGAGATGATCGTCCCTTCGATGTGCCAGCCTCGACCATGCCTGTAAATCTTCTGTTTAAATGATCGTTGAATTCTTCAGTGGTTTGACAAGACAGGGACCAGTGACATGAGTAGTCTTGCTTTGAGAGGTTTTCGTCTTCGAAGTTATATTCTTGAGCCATCTTTAGCAATTCAAGCTTGTGAAGATATACGTCGAGTTAAAGAACTTAACACAGTTGCGAATTGGAATTGGATTGCAGGTAGGCAGATAGGTTCAGTGAAGTAAGGAAGGATGTCAGGGAAACCGAATCACGAATTAACATCTTTTGTTCGCCATCTTTTTGCAGATGAAGATTGCAGGCGAAGGAGGGCACATCAAGTTCTTGATGCCAGCATTTAGTCAGCAGGTTGAAGTTGCCGTCTGTTCTTCTACGTTTTCACGCAGATAAGGATATCGATAACCTTACTAAATAACGGCTGGAATTATTTAAAATTTGATTGGAAATGAATGGCTACCATCATAGCAAGCACATTCAACATTGAAGCCAGTCGCCAGCAGCAGGAGGAGGCAAGTATCATCGAAACACACTGAAACAAAAGATACAGAGAAGAAGGAAGAGAAGAAGGAACAATACACAATAGACAATACACATTCGATGATACAACAAGACGACAAGGCATGATAAAACAGAAGGCAACAGACAATAGAAATGATTCGACACGATGTTGAAAGCCTAACTGGAGAAATCTGCAACTTGAATCTGCAAGAAAGTGAAAAACAGATCATGAGGAAGGGTTCAGGTGCCATCATTATTTGCGATGCTTGGTACGGTTTTCCAACGCAAAAACGTCCAAGGAGAGAACGGATCCTCGCCGTTAGCAAACAAATACACAACTTTCTTCGGTGGAGAGGTGATCATGTGAATGTGAATGAAAAGAATCACATGTATGGCATGTCGACTGTGCTAGTCATTGGCAAAGATGGTGATGTGCAAGCAATTCGTCAACGTGTCGAAGAGTTGCGAGGTAAAGATGCCAAAACGGACAATGGCAATGATTGCCATTGTGACTGTGATTGTAAGATGGAATGTATTTATCTTCCAGGTATGCAACTGGAAGATCTATCCAAAGACTTATTGGCATCAGAAATGACCGCTGGCCAAGAAGAAATTATAGCTTACTTATCTCCGGACGCAACTGAACAAATGAAGGCTTCCGAGGTCCCACCTAGAATTGTCGTGGTTGGTATGCTCGTTGATAGGAAAGTGCAGCCCAATCGGTCCAAGATACGAGCTCAATCTCTAAATCAACAGAGTTCAAGTGTTCATGATGATGAATCATCTACACATATCAGAGATTTGGCTATAATACCGATGCAATTGCCTTTGGATGTGCTGAATGTATCAGATGTCAGCACAGATGAACCCCTGAATATTGACACTGTCTTGGAATTGATGGAGCGATGGTGGATGAATATAAAGTTGAAAAATGGGGATAGTGAGACAAACAGAAAACTCCTGTTTCGTGATGCTGCTGCGAGGGCTTTACTGACTCATCGGCAACGGCATCCCAATAGGACAATACATGGAGGTGCATCAGAATCTAACAAATAGGTTTCAATCTTTATTAGTCAAGGGATGGACAGTCCTTGATTTTAGTACTGTGCATGCTTGTTTGTAGTAATGGTTGTGACGTTGATTGGCACGGAGTGCTGGTATCGTGACGAGGGTGGGCTCAACATAAAGGAAGTCAGTATTAGTTTTAAGTGTGTGGACCACAGTGCTGCTCAATTGTTTTGGTATCCTTGGTTTGTTCTGCGAAATAATTGTTGGGCTTCTCGGCTATTATTTTGTCATTCGCTACACTTTTCAATGCTTAATTCACAGGTACCTAATTGTGTGTGATGAAGAAGGAGATAGTCACATAGACCGGTATCATCTACATTAAATTGGAGAAACAGAATGAATTCGATTTTTGTTCAGCGGTAAGAAATATGCGAGAAACACTAAAGAAACAAGTGAATTGGGGAAGACGATTTCCAAACAGGGAGACTCCTGCTACAGTTGTTCTGCTCTGCAACTATTGTGTTCCAAACGATAACATTACAACAGACAACCATCAACCTAGAACAACAACAGAATCTATAGTTTCACCCGCACGCATTCTGATCTACTTGCCACTCTCTAATGACCCAAGTCAAATCTCCCACGTAGGGGTGCGGTTCGCATCATCGTGTTGCCACGAGACACTGAATGTATTAACCAAAAGATGACGCACACATCTTTCTCATTTTTCTTTTACTAGATTAATGCTTATGCAATGAGGATGCAAGCTCCTCCTGCAGCCTTGATCTTCTGTTCAGCAATCTTGGAAAAGAACTTGGCCTTGACAATGACGGGAACATTGATCTGTCCATTTCCGAGAAGCTTGAAGTATCCCTTGGAAACAAGGTCGATGACGGGGGCCTTTCCTTCTCCGTTCTTGGCAGCCTCGTAGACATCATCTCCAGCAACGTTGAAGATCTTGTCTAGGTTGAGGGTGGGGCAGAACTTGCGATTTCTCAAAAGGTGAAACTGACGCATACCGACCTTTCCGAAGTAACCGGGATGGTACTTGTCGAAAAGGGTACGGTGATGGTGCTGTCCTCCAGCATTACCACGTCCTCCAGGGTGACAACGATGCTTTCCAACACGTCCATGACCTGCGGAGACGTGTCCTCTCTTCTTACGGTTCTTGCTAAAACGTGATGGCATCTTTACTACAAACTAAATTGACTGTGGGATAAGGGAGGAGTAATTGATTGTGTTAGATGATGAATGATCGTACAGGATGGATAGATCTTGCAATTGAGTTGCATCAGGTGGGGGTGGCGTACCTTACAAAAGTAATCTAATATGGTTGACGTTTCGTTTTGCTCACAAAATCAAAATTATAGTAAGTGGTATGTGAATCATCCAATAGAGAGAGTTGAGTCTATTCATATAATATATATATGTATAGGTTATGGTAACCCTCATTATTCGTGAATTAGGCCTTTAGGCCAAATCGCAGGACTCAGGACCACCCACCAACTGACTGCTGAATAATATTATCTACTCACAAAATCTAATCCTTTCCATAAGCAGTCAGTAGCAGTCAGTCATACAGTAAACAGTGAACAGTAAACAGTAGACGGTAGTTGCAATATAGTAGTAGTATACCACCGTTGGTTGTTCCTTCCTTCCCCACCTGTCCAAAATCGCAAACATGGCAAAGAAAGTCAAAGGATCCAAAAAGAAAAAGTCTGTTGAACCAATCACATCTTTTTGCAATGTATCAGGCCTCGCAAATATTTCTGATCCGTTCGCTTCTGCTCCTTCCAACGAGCTAGACGATTGTCTCGCGCTAATGGATCAATCCATCCAATCTGCATCCTCTCCTGCTGCTGCTTCTCCATCTCCATCTACCAAAGAATCCAAATTGAACGGACAAAGACAACACGACAAGAATGAGACTGCCCAACAACCGTCACCAATAATACCCACAAACAATGAAGAATCTTCCCCAACAATGAGACTACAACGTAGTCCGCTGTGGAAAGGTCCGTCGCCAACTTCATCCCAGCAGGCATCCAAATCTTCAACGTTCGATCTGCCCAATATTCAAGTGGAACTCCTTCGCCACAAACTGATGGGAGACCTGTCCAAATTCTTCCTATCAAAATGCAAACATCTGCGCATGCCATCCCTGGAACGCTGGATCATTGATTCGAAAATGGAGGAAAGGATCAAGCGGCAATTGTTGAAAGCCCAAGCTTCGCAGGAGGCGCATGAATCAGGTGCAACAGTGAACAGCAACAGTAGTAAGGTGAAAGATGATAGATGGAAAATGAGGCAGAAGAGGAAACGGAGGCATTTGCAATCATCTCTGGAGAAACACTTGACTTCGTCCGGGTTGAGGCCTCACACGGACTTTGATGCTGTGATTCCTTCCATGGCGGATGTGGAAGATGATGCCTCGGAACGATTATTGAAGGAAATTGAACGGGGGACAGATGATATTGATGCATTGGGTGCCAAAGATATTGTGAAGGAGCTGTGTAAGCAGGCATGTGATGCCAGTAGGCACTTGCAGAATCTTGCCAATCATCTAGGAACTCTCGTGTCTGATCAGTATTTTGGAAAGGCCAACGGTGTCGCAAGGATTTCTCTGGAGGTCAATAATCCTGACGAGTCTGAATCCGATTCGCAGAGTGGGGGTGATCTGTCATACTCGCTGGTGTACTCTCGAAAGACCAAGAATGATGGTGGAAAGAAGGCGAAACCCTTCGTGGTCAAAATTAATGTGCATCACTATGAGAAATTGCGAGATATGTTTCATGCTATTCATGATACGACTGCGTGCACGCAACCACTTCATGTGTCACCGGCAATGACATTGGGGAAGAACCCTAATCGATATTCACCAGCAGCGAATATATTTCATCATCTGATTTTCTGTCTCTTGCTGCGATATGCATCTCTATCTGGAGCGCAACAACTGTTAGATCTGAGAGGTGGGGGCATGCAGGGAGCCATTCATTCGGAAGTATTCGATTGCATCGAGAAGCAAGATGGAGGTCAAGATATCACGGAATGCTTCGCATCGCCGCTGAATGTATATACCAGTCGGTACTTCTCCATCTTTCACAACGATCTCGATTGGCATTTTGGATCTTGCGGAGATTTTTTCTCGGTTCCAATGGGATTTTTTCGAAAAGGTGGAGTTCATGAGGCGAATCCTCCGTTTTCGCCTGGTCTGATGCTGCAAATGGTGGAGAAGATGGAAGAGCACTTGAGCTTTGCTGATTCCATGAGTTCGAAAGGGCATAGCTGCGCCCTATCATTTATCGTGGTTGTTCCGTCGTGCTCTTCCAAGGGTGCTGATCAGAACATCATTCAGAAGTTCGCAGGCGCCAGCTATAGGTCCATGCTCAAGAGTCGTTTTTTCTCGAAGCACATTATCTTGAATGCGAGGGAGCATGGATATGTGGAAGGTTCGCAACATTTGAGACCTACGCGCTTCAAAGAGAGTCAATATAATACCAGCATTGTCATTTTGCAAAGTGCCGATGCAAAGGATCGTGAAGTGGAATCAAAATGTTTCATGGGTCTTGATTTCGAACAAAATGCCAGAGAAGCCTTTGCAAGCCGTCACCAAATAGAATTGGAAAAGAGGAGGGAGAATAATGCAGGCGGTGTGACGGATAACGACAAGGTAGATACAGGACTTGTCCCGCTCGAGTTCAACAAAGAAAAGAGGAAGATTGATGATACTCCTAGGAAAAGGGGTAAAAAGTCGAAGAAAAAGAGATGAGTTCAGATTGAATAAACTTTAAAAATTGATGATGATACTTCATTTTGTAGATACTTTGGTTTTCTTACAATCGGAAGGGGTCTGAGTGTTGATTTGCTAGGTTGAAGATGTTGTCTTGAAAGTAAAGTTACTGTCCTGGAGATATATAGGGATCTTCGTCTATTTAATAATAAAATGTGTTCTTAACATTAATAAAACGTCAGCGTAGTACCTGCACAATCAGTGCTACAGAGTGGATTGATATCTTGAAATAGGGTATTGAAGGCATCATAGAATAACGTTAACGCGAAGAATCAATCACAGAACCTGGCTATTCTCTGACAAAGTTAATATGAACATTCCATACCAATCGAAAACTTTCATGAATGCATAAAAGATTAATTCGATTCCTTCGCCCCTTTATTTAAAGTTTTATATAATTCACGCATCTTACTAGCGTTTGAGTATGGTACAGTATTAGATAAAACAGATGCACCCAGGTAGGTAGGTCCCTGTGTCAGTCATGCTATAATATGTACGTTAAATAATGATCATTCTTTCTTTACTTGAAAAGAGCCGAGATACTCTTCTTCGCATGAATATTGAAAATCGTTTGAGCCAAAAGAGGTGCCACACTCAGTACAACAAGTTTTTCATTGGCCTGACGTTGAGGACTGGATGGAATGGTGTTCAAAATAACGCACTCCTCCATTTGCGACTTGGCAATTCTCTCATTACCAGGTCCGCTGAGAAGACCATGGGAAGCGAATGCAAAGACCCTTCTTGCCCCCTTCTCCTTTAAGACAGCAGCAGCTTTGCAAATAGTTCCAGCAGTATCAATCATATCATCCACAATAATACAATCGCAATCATTCACATCACCGACCAGATCCATTTTATCGACAGTTCCAGCCCGAGCCCGCTGCTTGATAATCATGGCAAGTCCAATATCATTCATCTCATACCTGTGCCCAAGACCCTCCTTGAACTTCTTGGCACGGTACACTCCCCCAGCATCAGGACTGACAATGACAGGATTGTGCAAGTCTTTGCTTCCAAAGTGGTCCAGTCCAACAATACCTCCATCAAGGTTATCAACAGGAACACGGGGTCCGAAGAACCCCTGGATCTGCCCACAATGCAAATCAACGGCAATGACACGATCGATTCCCATGGCTTCCAGGAGGCGCGCTACATCAGCAGCGGAAATAGGAACACGAGCCTATTTATTTGTATTTGTATTCACCCCAATGAAAGGTGAGATTGTCATTCCAGAACAATAAGTGGTTACGCATTGTACACAACATACAACCAGGTACAGCTCGTAGACAATAATGGGCTGCAATGGGCAATAAAATATAGACAATGATCAATCATCTCCAGTACTCACCTGCATTTTACGATCTTGCCTAGCGTATCCATAGTAAGGAATAACAACCGTGATCCTCCTAGCACTGGCTCTATTCAGGGTGCTAACCATGAGAAGAAGCTCCATAAGATTATTGTTGACGGGAGGACAAGTGGGCTGAATAATATAAACATCCTTTCCCCTGACATTCTCATGAATCTGAACATTCACTTCCCCATCGGCAAACTGTCCAACGGTCGCCTTTCCCAGATTGATTCCCAGAATCTTGGCAATCTCGAGGGAGAGGCCCATATTCCCATTACCCGAAAAGAGCTTAAGTCCTCCCCCATGTTTTTTCGCTTTGAGGGCTGCCTCTTCTAGACGCTCCTCTTCGGCAGTGAGTTCTGAGGTGGCCCGTTTGAGCAGGTGTTCGGGGGAAGTTGCCTGGACGTAGCTGTCAAGATTTGTTTTGGGGTCTCTGGGTGCAGGGGCAGGGGGGTTGGCATCGCAGAGTGCTACTGCAGCAGCGGAGGACAGGCCGAGGGTTGCAGCGGCGAGGGATGCGAAGTTGGTGTTATTGTTCCATTTTTGGTTGTTCTGTCCTTGGAATGGTGAGGTGGAGAGAGCCTTTGAGGATGTATTTCTCACGCTAGCAACGAGAGGCTGAATTGTATTGTATGGTATGTATATGGTATGTATATTGTATATTAGTACAAATATGTGTATTTGTGATTCGTTTTGGATGGAGGATTAGATGTTGTTTTGATTTGAAAAGTAACTCGTTGATGAATCATCCACAATGTACGATGTAACAATACAATACAATAGATTCATTGCTACACGACATCTTCAATCTTGCGAACCTCGAATGTCAAAGATATGCATCATGCATCCAATACGGATCGATAAAAAAGTTATAAACGCACCTGTTGAAGCAAAATCCTTGTGCGAGAGAGAAGTGAAGCACTCATTATCAAAGAGGTTGATGGTTGACTGTAGGCGATATGGGGATGAATGAATGGATGATGGTCTACTGTGATGGTGGATGATACACAGGGATCGCTTGTTGCTTGTTGCTTTGGTTACTTTCTTGATGCTTTTTCTCAACCGATGGCAGAGATTGGTTTCAGGAAGAGGAGGAAAAGGCGGGAAGAAAATCAAAATATGTGTTATGTTTTATGGTTTCAGTATTTATGGCGCGGTTTTATGTAACATGACTGAATGCTTCTAACCTACATAAGTACTATCAGATGAACATTGGAAAGTGGGTATGCACAAAATGCAATTAACGATTTCAGCATAAAAAGTAAAAAGCAGGGCACAAAAATTCTGATAAAAAATACCAAATAGAAATACTTGAGACTTGAGCTGACTTGAGGCTGCTATCTTCTTGAGCAACGGATTGTTAATTGTTATCGTGCCAATGCATCATCTCATGCACAATAACTATCCGTTGCTGAATACATTGAGAAGAATCCCTTGGCAGCACAAACAATAGCTGTCAAAACAATCATTAACATACATATCTTTGAAGTAGCAATGGATGCATCACATGCAAATGCGGCAGCAAATACGGCAACAAATGCAGATGTAGATTTACCACATGCAAATACACCAAATGAAACTAATGCAGATATACCAAATAGTGCAGCATCAACAGCAGCAACTCGCGCAACAGACAAACGAACTGTAGAACTCGAAGAACTTCGACAAAGAAATCTTGCCAAAACAATGATGCAGGGACACATGAATAAAATAATGCAGGGAAACCCCAACCATAACAATGACCAACCCATCAAAATCAACAAAGAGACTTTCTACCAGCAGCAGAAGCAGCAGTCGGAACTCATCAAACAACAGCAGATGGATGCAGCGGCCAATTTGCACAGCTATCGGAATTCCAATGTGACTGCGACGAATGATGTCAAATCTCAGCGAAAGATGAGGGAGATGGAGGCTGCTGCCATGAGGCACAGTTATCGCGGTAAGCCAGAGGCAATTCTTTCGCATCAGGTGAAGAAATTCTCTAATGTGAGCAGCTCGAGGGAGAATTTGAGGCATGTGGAGGGGTTCACTCCCGTTTCTCCATTGGAGATAGGGGTGAATTTTGGTGATGCCAAGAATGTGTTTGATGGCGGTCCCAAGCCAGTCTCTCAAATTCTTGGATTGAATGGTGACGGTGGCGGAGGGAATTATAGTCCTGATGCTGGGTCTGAAGTTATTGAAGAAAGGATCGGGATTCCTAATGATTTTACTGGATACATTATTGGAAGAGGAGGTGCATCAATCACTAGCATGCAGAGAAAGAGTGGATGTCGTGTTCAGATTCAAAGCGAGCATGAATTGGAGCCTGGAACTACACAGCGCATCATCACT
>Ga0306864_1000411_pt1 | contig 20292 bp, 22 predicted proteins | sample AntRauTorckE5430_FD_190448 | JGI IMG/M metagenome (GOLD analysis project Ga0306864, IMG submission 190448) | Saline lake microbial communities from Rauer Islands, Antarctica - Metagenome Torckler E5 #430 (v2) (version 2) | ecosystem: Environmental > Aquatic > Non-marine Saline and Alkaline >...
GTGAGAAAGACATGGATGGTTCTTCTTTGGGGTATAAGAAGGTTCCAAGAGGGGGGTTGGAGAGCGTCAATGTAGTAGATTCGTTAGCGCAGCAGCAGGAGGAGAGCGTGATGATGTGGAATGATGAGGAGGTGAGATTGCTGAATGAGCTGATTGTCGGCGATGGGAGTGGAAGCGGGACGGTTGCATTGAGAACTAAAGAGGGGATGGATATGCTGGTGGATGATCTGGCAGAGAGGTTTCTGGCGACTGTCTTTCAAGAGAGAGGTTTTCAGGGTGCTCCAATTGTCGAGAACGTGCTGTAATGTAATGCAATGCAATGCCTACGGAATAATATATTGTGCATTCTACTTATTTACCAGCTTCTCCATGTCTATAGGTTGCTTGATACGATATTTCGTTTCAAGAAGTGCACGGGGGCCTGCCAGCAGTGACGATTGTGCAACCATTATGATGCTGCTGGAGGGATATTATAGTACATAGTTAGCGCATTGCATCATGTATTGAAAGTTGCAAACGCATTATCAAGGTAGTAAAGATTGGGTATTGGATATGGATGAATGAATAATGTTCACACATTTGAGTTGCCAAATGTACCGGACTTACACTCCGAAACTTGCATTCTGTATTATTTATTATTTGTATTTGTATTTGTATTTATTCCAGAGCAATCTCAATCATTCCTGTTCTCATTTTGTCGGTTGAAAACGCCTTGTTCGTAAAACTCTGTTCGCAGCACAAGTCGCAAGCTGTCAGAACAAAATTCAACATTTCTATTGAAGATGATGACGGAACAGATGTCTTTTTGTGAGAACAATCCAAAATGAAAATGTCAATAGATGATTCTTCTTCATAGATCATTCATAGTTCATAGACCTAAGTCATAAGCACATATCACCACTCAACAATCCAATTCAACTGCCAGTCGCTAACTATCCATCAACTTCAATTCCCGAAATACACCAACATGGTATCATTCGTCAAGTCATTATTGCTCCTTCATACTGCTTGGAAATCAAGTGCAGCATTTGACCTTCCCAAATCCAGGCACATATCAATTTCAACCCAGCAAGGAAGAACATCAGGAAACACATCCAGATCCCAAGCTCCATTGGTGACGATGACCCCTTCGAAGACTATCAGCGCCAATAACCATCAAGATCGGCAGCGTCTTACTTGCCTGTCATCCACCTTTCCAACGTCGTCCACTGCGCGTAGGTCATCACCATACCTGCAATCTTTGTTACAACGAGCAGCGACAGTTGCACGAACGACAACCCTCGCAATTCCAAAATCAATCGCAATCGCCATCCCGTCCGATGGATTATCCTCGAAACTCAAACGAAAACGCAGGCTGTTCCAACAACTTTTTGAATCAACGTTCCTGACCCATATACCTAAACGCTACACTATCTACGTTCTCCAATGCGAAAACTCCAAATATTACATTGGATGCACCATCAACCTCCCCCGCCGGCTGAAACAACACAAGTCCTCAAGGGGTGGGTCCTCTTGGACCCGCATCCATCGTCCCGTTAAACTGATCAAATCTTATAAACGAATTCCGCACAAATATTATCTGGGCTTGGAAGCGCAAGTTACTGCTGAAATGATGTTGGCGCATGGAATCAATAATGTGAGGGGGGCCATGTTCTCCGAAACGAGGGAGTATGAATTGAAAGACCTGAAGGCCTTAAAAGGATTTTTGGGGCATTACAATGAGATCAGCTACAAGCAACTGGGCTCTAGATTAAAAAATGAACTGGAGGATGAAAAGGTTGTGACTGGGAGAGGAACTCCGCGCATGATGGGCAGTCAGATTCGTTTTGAAGCTAGGAAAGGATTCAGTAAAAGGAAGGATACATGCTTTAGATGTGGGAGTATTGGGCATTGGGCGAATGAATGTCCTGAAGCATGGAGCGGATTGAATCGGGCTGGGGATAGATGTTTTCAGTGTGGACAGAGGGGGCATATTGCCAAGGAGTGCAATACCAGTGGCGTCAAGATATAATGAATGATTACTATTACAGTAGGTTGCGTATGATAAGAGTGTGAGGCTGTCATGGGTTATCAACCTATGTCGTTCCTTATCATTCTCTTTTAATGCAGCAGCGTTCAAATGTACATATTGTATCATGCTTGTCTTTGCGGTCAAACCAAGCCAAGAGAGGTTCAAAATAATCATATGTTATAATTTTATAATTTGGTTCATAAAAGCAGTGCTGTTTGTACCATGCACCACCTACATAGAGTTTTCACAACTTGTGCTTTGTTGACATCTACTAGTCCCGTTCATACACATAGCAAGGTGAACTCAGTCCTCTATCAGCTAGGTAGGAACTAAAAGCAATATCGTATCATCAATTCACAAGTTAATCAATGACACAATTCAAGTGACCTCAAATGATTGTTCTCAGAGGAAAAGAACCCTGCTGCGCTTGTTCGTTTATTTAACATAGTTCCTGTAGCAATCAAAGGAATGGCACAATAGTATTCAGTGTAATTTTCTTTGTTAATTATACTTATAGCATTTTATTTAAAGAAAGACCATTCACTGGAATGAATAATCTCCAACAAATTACACCCCTTTTACACGCGTCATCCATTATGTGTCAACACCTCCTACACAATAATGGCATCTTCTATCCTCTCGCATTATGACGATCGCCTCTTCTACCAGGCTTTCTTCCCAACTGAAACTGCTCCTGATAACTCAGACCGTCGTCCAACTGGCTTCCGACATCTTCACCCGCCTTACCCAATTCCTCCACTAGACCCTCCGCTTCCATGATATTCTTCAAAACCTCCCTCTTGTTCGTCTCCGTCAACATCCCACCAACGAACATTTCAAATAAGATCGACAGACTCTTGTGCAGACTAAACACGAGATCCAACTCGCACACGCTGTTAAAATACCCATCCAGCGCTTCCACGAAGAGATGAATTTCTTCCAAGACGAGTAATTCATTGGAATGAGTGGGGACGCCTACAATGAAATAGAGGGATGCATACCGCCTGTAGATGAATTTATATTCTCCTTTCTCGATAATGTTGCACATTTTGGGTTGACGCGGTAAGATATCGGAGGAAATGTCGCGGAGGATGCGGCGTTTTTCGGATTCGGTGTAGGGGGAGAAGAATTCCGATAGACGGATTTTCCCCTGGCGTGACATGAGGATTATGAAGTGCCATCCCATGGATGTGGAGCGTTTCGTGACTTGTTCTGACATTGTCTTCTTGATAGATGATAGGTTTGGGCTATTGTTATGTATGATGTATGTTGTGAAAATGCTAAGGCAACGCAACGGCAGCCTGTGGATAGTGTTGTTTTGTGTGTGCTTGTTGGCGAAGAGATTTGTCGTGGAAAAATTACTATCGTAGCTACCACAGGCAAATCATGTACATACCAAATTGAAATGGCCTATAAAGTTTCAAATACTCTATCATCTGTACGATACGTACCTTTTGTTGGGCACAGATACTTGTTAAATGTTCAAGATGACAGCTCTGTAATTCATTTACAGATTTAATTGCATGCCTTTGGCAGTGCCATACCTGCATGCTGCATGATAGCATGCTGAAAGAAGCTTGTGTTGGAAAACGATTTTTAAAATGCGATCATCGAATGATTTGTAATTATTCATGAATTCAAAAGCCCTCTTGGTTTTCTCAGCATAGCTAGTAATACTATTCTCCCAAGCATGATACTGCGAGTATTATACATCTTGAAAATACTACCAATTAATTATTTGCTCTTCATACCAATGCAAACCACTTGAAAATTGGTCATTTGGAATCGTTGCCAGCAGAAATGGTGTCGAAGCTCCACGTTCAGCAGGGATATATCCTTGGTTATTATTCTGATCAGTTGCGCAATACCCAGGATCAACAGAATTCACCATGAACCTCGGGTTCTCTCTAGCAAACACTTTCGTCATTGCGATTATTCCCACTTTTGCCACTCCATATCCGGTATTGGGCCACCCCTTTGCAGCGTGAGAACCATTTTGTGCATCTGATACAAATTCTTTCATGTAACCTTGCAGTTGCTGCATTTGGAGATCATCGGATGAAAATTCAGCCCTGCGTTTTTCAGATGGTAAGATGGAGAGCCTCCCTGCTGAACTCGCTATATTGATAATACGTGGGGACGATGACTTTTCCAAGAGTGGAATCATTGCTTGAGTCAAGGCGAGTGTCCCAAAGAAATTAGTCTGAATCGTAATATCAGCCTGTTTATCAAATGGCGTGTGAGGAACCTTGCCATATAATGTAGGATCATTGTAACACACAGCTGCGTTGTTAATGAGTACATCGCATGTTCCATACTTGTCTTCGATCTCTTTGGCGGCTGCTTGGATAGAATCATCATCTTTCAAATCAATTTCCACAAGAGCAACATTGCATCCTTGATCCTTCAGTCTGGATATGGCTGCTTGGCCAAGTTCAATGTTTCTACATCCAAGGATGCAGAGAGTATCTTTTTCGGCTCCAAGTCGTCTTGCGATCTCATAGCCGATGCCCTTGTTCGCTCCTGTGACCAAGACAGTTCGTTTCGCCAATGATGTGAGGGATAGCGCCATTGTCAGAATTGTAAATGAAAGTAGAGTTTTCAGTGATGTACCTGCAGGACGCATGCTGCTTTCAAACGCAGATTGTGCTAAATAGGTAATCAGTGTTTCTCTCTACTATCTATCTTTGTAGTATGTAAGATGTAAGTAGGTAAAAGTAGTAAGTAGCTATGGTAGCATGAAAATCTTCTGAAAGAATGATTGAGAATAGCAGCTAAATTAGTGCAATCGTGTTGTATTATGCAACATAATCAATAATCATAATCCAGCATAATCTGACATAAAATAAGAAATAAGAATATTGCTTAGATTATTTTGTTCCGATCGCTTGTTCCGATCAAGATTGCAACTACTGTGATCATAGTACCAATAATTACCATACCAGCTTGCATAGTACTAACAGGGTTCGGTCTAATAACTTCATACAGTGTTACTACTTCAATATAATCAACGACCAACAACATCTTCAATGAGGACTCTGTCCTACTATAATGATAACAATGGAGTAGATGATGCTGGTCCTCTCATTTTCATGTTTGTGTTTGCAATAGTGATTTCAATCAATTGTTGCATTTTTTGTCCAGGAGAAGGATTGTTATTGTTGGGAGGGGTCAATATGTTTCTATCTGTCATTATGATGGCTACTGGTCTTCTTGTTGGAGGAACTGCCGTTGCAGGGATCCTCGGGGGTATTATTTGGATGGCAGTGGGACAATCTAAGATTATTAATAGGAGTAGGATTCAGAGGGAACAAGAAGTAGCCGAGAGGATTCCTAGTGAAGATGATTCTCCTATTGCAATTGATGTTCGCCGTGACAACAGCTGTCCTCCTCGTAATATGGCGTTACAGAGGAAGATACAACAAGGTAGTGGAAACTATCAGAAGATAATTCCTGCTCGAATAGTATTCGTGCGGAGCTTAGAACAAAGCAGCAATCGTGTCGAAAAGTTGGTGAACTACGGTCCTCGTTCTTCTTCTACTGATTCTCCTGTTAAAATTGCTACTATTTGCCATCATGACAACACCACCAGCTGTCCTCCTCGTAATACGAGGAAGACACGACAAGGTGGAAATTATCATGAGATTATTCGCGAGGAACTCCAGTACAAGAAATCTTGCAAGATTGCTGCTCTAAGAGACGTGGGCTTAGAACAAAGCAGCAATCGTGTCAAAGAGTCGGTGACCTATGGTACTCGTTCTTCTTCTGCTGATGTTGCTGAAGAATCAGTTGAAATGACCACCATAAGAGCTGGACAACTGAAGCAAGAACAGCACCAGCAGGGTGTTGGAATGCTTGCTGAACAGCAGGGCATGAGTTCATTTCTTGACAAGGAAAAAAATCGAGAACAAGATGAAAACGAAATAGTCTAACGGATTTAGTATCGAACTAGTTGTAGCATCTCGCTATAGTTGTGGTAATATATGTCAGCTGTCAGCACTACTACTAGGGCGGGTGTATTTGATGCCACATGGACAGATGGTCCGATCATGGTGACGTCAGGTCATCACAGTAATCATCCATAAACACAAATGCACTCCTACATTTACATTATTTTGTATTACTATTGGGCTGTCATCGCATATAATACTAGCTTCTGCAATAGGCATAAAGCGTCGCCAAAACGACATCATAGCCCACCCTTTTTCACAGTAAACTTTAGAAAAATGAGGAGGTCTAGCCTAGGTACGATCGTATCTACTGTACAGTAGAGAGGAGTAGAGGCTCCTCAAGAGATGGGGGGGCTTCTTGTTCATAACCAAGATCATAAACACATTTTGGTTAGAACGTCGGTCGCATGCTAGCTTCGTAGTATTTATTTAGCCTGGAAAATCTTCTCAAAAAATGATTGAGAATATCAGCTAAATTGGTTTAATCGTGTTGTATTTTATGATAAATATGAATATTACAGGGTTTTTGCAGCGTTGATTATTGTTCCTATCTCCATATCGCATGTTCCGATCAAGATTGAAGTGTTATATCATACGAGCTTGCATAGTATTAACGGTGTTCGGTCTATTAACTTTATACAGTAATATTCTTCAATATAATCAACGACCAACAATATCATCAATGAGGTCTTTGTCCAGCAACTATCACGAGGATAACAATAGAGCAGTTGAATTTGGTCTTCTCATCGGCATTTTGATGGTAGTAGGACCTTGTCAAATTATATGTTGCATGTCTTGTCCAGGAGAAATATTGTGCGTGATAGGAGTGATCAATATATTTCTATTTATCATTATGATGTTTTCCCCCCACTTTGCTGGTCCTGGCGGAGAAGTGCACGTTACAGGCGGTGGGTTAGTAGGGATCTTCCTGGGTATTATTTGGATAGTAATGGGACTGTACAAGATTTATGATAGGAGGAGGATTCAGAGGGAACAAGAAATAGCCGAGAGGATTCCTACTCTTAGCTGTCCTGCTAATGAAGACGATTCTCCTGTTGCAATTCTTCCTTCTTTTCGCCATGACAGATACAGTCACACACACAACAGCTGTCCTCCTCGTAATATGGCTTTACAGAGGAAGATACAACAAGGTACTGGAAATTATCATAAGATTATTCCTGCTCGAACTGTAGTAGATGGGGGCTTAGAACAAAGCAGCCATCGTGTCGAAGAGTTGGTGAACTATGGTCCTCGTTTTTCTTTTGCTGCTGTTGCTAAATCAGTTGAAATGACCACCATAAAAGCTCGACAACTGAAGCAAGAACAGCAGGATGTGAAAATGCTTGCTGAACAGCAGGGCATGAGTTCACTTGACAAGGAAAACAATCAAGAACAAGATGAAAACGAAATAGTCTAACGGATTTAGTGTCGAACTAGTAGTAGTATCTCGCTGTAGTTGTGATGATATATGTCAGCTGCCAGAACTACTAGGGCTGGTGTATTTGATGCCGCATGGACAGATGGTCCGATGAAGCCAGATCATCACAGTAATCATCCATAAACCACAAATGTACTCCTACATTTACATTATTTTGTATTACTTTTGGGCTGTTAGGCATAAAGCGTCGCCAAAACGACACAGCCCAATTGGCTTGGGTCAATAATTGACCCTTTTTTCATAGTGAACTTTAGAAAAATGAGCCCTACATTCACCAAGGCCAGTTGTGGAAAATACTATTTTGTCTATTGATCTTTTTCATTTGTTTGTAAGTTTGAAAAGGCTGGTAATAGTATTGGTTATTCCAAGAGGCATTGTTGGTGTTTGTCATTTGACCGCAAGGATGAGTTTGTTATCATGAGGAAACAAATTGCATATTATGAACATATGCATGCCATCATAATTTGCAACAACAAACTCCTATTATTGTGCTGAATTCCGGTACTTGCGAAAGATGCAGGACCATGTTGTGTGTATCCGTATTCATCAATCATTTGTATATGATACATATTCATGACGTCTAACAACTCTAGTTGATCTAATTCAGTTCGAACTTTAACGTTGATGTCCTTTCCCAGTATTTTGCTTCATCCAGGCACCTTCCACTATCAAACCTTTCCCAATCCTATCATGTCCGTCAAGAAAGTTGTCACCGATTTGCGCATTTCCCCAAATTTCAATAGAAGTAAGTTGATTCCCACACTTGCTTACAAGGTATCCCAACCCAGAGTCGGACAATTCAGGACAAAAGCTAATTTTCAGCTCTATCAATGTGGTGCTGCACAGCTCACACAACTCCTCAATATTTTTGTCTTTTGCAGAAGAGCCACTTACATCCAAGAAGGCCAGGCCACCCAACGCTGATAGCTCACTATTTCTTGCTTTGGAAGAAGCATGAGAGTAGGCACCTTCCGCAGTTTGCTTCAAAGCCGATGCAGTGATGGCGAGACTTATCACTGCTTCGTTAACAGATTCAAAGTCTCCACTGGATAAATCCAACGTCCTCAAAGCAGGCGGGTTGGGAAGACCAGGAATTCCAAAAGTAAAGAATGCTTCGAGCCCCGCAGCTGTAAAATTCTTGATTCCCCCAAGTTTCAAAGACTTCAGTCTTCCTTTTGAATTGCATTTTCTGATACTCGACAGGGTCTCATCTGTCAAGTTTATACAGTTGGTCAAATCGATTCCTTCCAAATTTCCTTTTGTTGCGACTAGAATGGCGAAAAGGACTTCATCGTCCAATGATTCCATTTGGCAAAAAGACATGCTCTTGAGATTCCTTAGCGCATCAGTCTTTGCAAGAGTATTTAAATTGTCTTTGCTGAGAGGAACGTCTTGAAGGGATAGCTCCAGCAGGGAATTACCGATGTTTGCCTTGGAGGCATAGTGAGTGGCTAAGCTACTGCAAAATTCTGATCCAATCATTTGGCACGCTTTGAACTCAATGGATGACAAAGTTTTTGCAGAGCGCAACACGATCTTGGCTGCTTCTGAATCTTGCAATAGGTACGCGCCTGAAATACTGAAGACAAAGAGATCATTGATGGGAGAATTCACAATGGAATCCACAACCGATGAGCCAAAACATCGACCGCAATGGGAGAGGATTAATGCTCTCAACCCGGAGGACATGAGTTGATCCAATGCATCTTTCAGCTGCTCCTGCGTAACTTCGGTACAATCTATAATTTCGAGCGTCTCAACTCCCACCTCGGCAAGGGTGTCAAAGGCCGCACCATTGAATCGTCCCGTGGCAACCAATTGTTCGCAAATCTTTTTCCGTATATTGGAATCCATCATGAGCCCCAAAGCCTCGACACTCTCAAAGTTATCCACGATGAATTTGATGCAGAGATCAAAGAGAGAAGGCACCTTTTCGATGCGCACAGAGTCTTGGTCCTGCAAAGAATTTTGTTTTTTGTAACGTTTTTGTCGCTTATGATATAAATTCTGCTTCTTCCCAGTCCAATCCTTGTCATCATCCACAACTTTTGCCCTCCATGTCAAGGATGGGTTCGTCTTTCTCTTCTGTTCCGTTTCCACTTCTTGGATAATTGCATCGAGGGGATGCTTCTCTATGCTCTTTTGCACTCCCTCTTGGTATTCCTGCTCCCTCCTCTTTTTCACCTCCTCCCTTGCCGCAATCATCTGTCGAGCCACTGAGAATGGACCGCACCACTCCTGCGATGAGGACAATGGGGAAATTCCTACCTGCGGATTTTCTTTGGTGCGCTTGAATGTTCCGAAACCAGATGGGGTGGATGATACAGCGCTTCTGAGACGGGAGGCGTGGGCTAAGCTTTGTTGCTGGGGACGGTCAGGACGGGCAAGTCGTCCAGCTTCCCGTTCAGCGACGGAGCGCATCCTTTGCCTCACATGCTCTGGTAATTTCGTGACATTGTTTGAACCTGTGTTTAATGAGCTCATGCCGATAGGATGGCTGTAACTACTTATGCAGCACTGAAAGAAACACAACACAACACAACACACAGCTACACTATATTATTATGAACAATTGATACACATCAATATTGTATTCTATTGATGCATCTTTTACAAGTTATTTGTTATTTGAGGAAAAGCAACAAGAGACAAGAGCGAGCTTCGGTGGCGGGAGCACAAAAAATGAAGAATGATGTCAAATAAAGAACAGGCTATTTACGTCGTGTTCCCGCCATTTACACAGCGCGCACAAGAAAGATCGCATGTCAAGAAGCTGTCGCACCTCTGAACTTTGGACACAACAGCAGTTTCGAGACAATCACAAGAATCAAGACATCACAAAGACACTCGTATGCTGGGGTTTCGTTCACAAAAAATACAAGGACAATGAAAGTGTGCTTCCATCTTGCCCTCATTTCTCTACTGAAATGTGAGAGGTCATGGGGATTCTCATTCCCTGCTACCAATATGAATTTATCCAACCCAGTTACAAGAAGGACAGCGAGCGCTATCCGAAGCAGAATACGCTTAGATCGCACCAGCCTGAGCATGGACATGACAACCATCGAATCAGCATCTACTCTCCTCGGAAACTTGCCATCTCTCAACCTGACACCTGGAGAGGCAGAAACACTGGCAGGTCCATTTTTTGGCCTATCGCTCTTCCCCTACCTTGCATTCCTTTATTTTCTCGACGTGCCAGAGAACGAAACACCCAAAGGCGTCACAATTGGATTCGCTACTTGCCTCCTCTTTGTATTCCTCACCATTCCAGCAGCTATTGCTAGCCAGGTATGGTATGGTGTCAGTCTTGCTGACTCGGATTGGCTCCATGGATCTGCAGAGAGTTTGCTCACCATGACGAATCTGGTGACGGTCGTCGCGTTTCGACAGGCTTTGATAGCTAAAGAAGAAGGAGAGGCAATGCCGTTGAGTGCAACTAGCTATGCGCCAATGGTGAAATTGGTGGCAGGGCTGACTGCTTTAGCAGGGTTGACTGCGTTCGTGCCGGCTGTTATGGGGCCAGAGGTGCATACGCCCTACCTTGGTGGATTCATGGATTTACCCAAGGATATGGTGACATTTGGGCATGATGATCCATCGAATTCTTTGACTATTGCTTGGTGAGTACTATTCAATTTTATTATATTTCATTCAGTTCAGTTGAGGCTCGAATCTTTGAACCACATGTTGTTCTTATTCATTGTAGCAATCTAGCTCATCATAATTCGTTCACTATATGCAGCTGGATCATCCATGTTTCTTCCTTGGTGGAATTCCTTGTCGCAATGGGATTTGCATGGAGATGGGCTGATATAGTTGACAATCCAAAGTGGAAAGGATTGACATGGGGGCTCATTCCATTGCATAGCTCTGGAATAACGGCTTGCACCTATCATTTATTTTACAATCATATCCCAATCCTTGTAGCTTTTCAAGCATTCTTGACGTGTGTGGGCAATTCAACTGCAGCATACGCAGCTTGGCGAATAGCAGTTTCAAATGGTTGGAAGGCGCCAGAAAAACTTTCATTTCTCAATGGGAGTGATGAAATCGAAGCGAAAGTTGTGTCAGTTGTTGATGTCAGTGTGGAGAGTCCATCTCCCATGGGGTTTGAGGACCTCGGTGATGCACTAGCAAAAGACAATGATTACATATTTTTGGTCAAATTGTTTGTGGGTTGCGCAGCTGCATCATATGTCATCAAGTATGGAGAACTCTTGGTAGATTTTCCAGTCGTTGCCAATCCATATGCTGGGTTTGCCTTCGTGCTTGTACCATCTCTGTTGAATACATTCAAATGGTACAAGAGATCTCAAGATCCAGCCTTTGAAGGATGGTTCTAAATATTTGACAATAGGACATGATGTAGGCATTCTCTCTGTGGACAAGAATCGCTCTGCTAGATATAGAACACACACACAACTTGATCACCTCTTTGCAGGACGGGTGGAGGGAATACATTTAAGAAACAAAGTTTTGTACAAGAAAATGCTGGATCCAATTATATGATTACCTTATCACTTGGAATCAAGGAGGATTTATCACTAGGTAATCAAATGAAGGTTATGGACATGAAGGAGGCGGGTTAGCTTCCACAAAGGGACAAGAAGAGGCCATGGGTTTGAATAACGAGAAGAACGAATGATTCTAGAATAACATGGTGTTATTGTCTCTTTTCATTCAGCAAGTTAGCTTTTGATTATAAACCGAACTACGGTCGGTCTTTCACAACTTGTAATCAACAAACTAAGCAACTAAACAGATCAATATATCCGACCCAGTATTCCAATACATCGTCATTATTTTTTTTGTGTCTCCTATTTCAACAATGCCTCATACGACGAATATCTCAAGTTCTAATCAAATCCATCAATGATCATTTCGTTGAAAACTATTCTTATAGTGAGTTCATGACAAGAAGAACAGATTACGACACCATGGCCGAGTGGTTAAGGCGACGGACTTGAAATCCGTTGGAGTTCCTCCGCGTAGGTTCAAATCCTGCTGGTGTCGTTTTGTACTTTTTTGATCATAATCATCAACAAAGAATAGCATACCCCAGCCATGCCTGATACCTAATTATATTTTGAGGTGGACCAACCAGGTCGATCATCATTTCATGGAGGGTGGTAATATTTTCAAGCAGGGCAAAGGCAAAGGCTGCAGGAAATCGATGGAAATATCAGTGCGTTTTAATGTATTTTCTTGTGACTACTGTAGTCTACGATACTCATTTACTTTCCCCTCTCCTATTGTCATAACAAAGGCAGAATTGCCTAAATAAACATAATTAACGAAGCTGTCCAGAATCGGCAATTGTCACTGGAACCCTCGTCCGACCTGAATCACTACCTACTTGTTCAATCGCACTAACCACATCCATGCCACTAACTACTTTCCCAAAAACAACATGTTTCCCATCCAGCCAGTCTGTTTTGGCAGTACAGAGAAAGAATTGACTCCCATTCGTATTCGGCCCAGCATTCGCCATACTCAGCGTTCCTGTGACTTCGTGCTTGAGTTCAAAATTTTCATCTGCGAATTTTTCTCCATAGATGCTCTCACCTCCTGCACCGTTATGCTTCGTGAAATCTCCTCCTTGGCACATGAATCCTGGAATGACTCTGTGGAAGGAGCTTCCTTTGAAATGCAGAAGTTTGCCGGTTCTGCATAGTCCCTTTTCTCCGGTGCACAGGCAGCGGAAGTTTTCTGCTGTTTTGGGGACGATATCAGCACGGAGTTCCATTTCTATGCGGCCTTTGGGGGATCCGCCGATGGTAATATCGAAAAAGACGACGGGATTGGTGCTCATGATTCTATTTCTGTTGTATGTGTATATGTAGTATGAACAGGAATGAATACGAACACTATCCTAGCTAGATAGTATTGTATAATTATAATAGTACAACAGTAGTTAGTTCGTAAGTATGGTCGTAATCAAGTAGGTAGGTAGGATGATGATTGATGATGTGTCTTGATGCTTGATGTGTGCATCCAAACCCCCCAAACCGACAAAATGAACTCCTCACTTTTCCCTCCACAAATTTCAATTAAACAACAGACAATAGCAAGAAAAACGTATTTATCTACATACCAACCTTACAACTTGCAACATCATAGATCAACTGTATAAATACACGCAGTACATACAGTTCAGAACAAGATGCAAGTATCTCTCATTGCACTCTCACTCCTACTTTCATATTCTGGAGCATTCACGATAACTCCCAGCTCCAGAATCTCCATTCTATCGAGTAGTACTGAACTCTATAATGAAGCTGATGATTCCATTGATGTGGAGGCAGAGGATGTTGAACCGGGTACTATGCGAGTGGCAGAGATAAAATCTGAATTAGACTTGAGGGGTGTTGACTACATTGATTGTTTTGAGAAAGAATCTCTCGCGCAGAAATTAGTTCAGGCAAGAGCTAGGTGAGTGATTATGTCGAAGAAGGACATACTACTACACAAATAATGATGTAAAGTCACGCCTTTGACTTTAAACTTTTCTCATCGAACCATTCCTTGATTTTGATAGTGGCAAGGCAAATCCTTCTATTATTGATCAGTTTAATGAACAAAGGGTGAGTTCTTATGCCCTTTTTATATCTATCCTTTCACATCATGTTTTTTCCTCGTACCGTATCAACCATCTACATACACTCTATCATCTGACCTCTTTCATTTTAGCAAAAGGAGGAAATCATGGATATTGAAGACGATATTCTCAAGAAGGTGACTGGAGGAGATGGAACATTACCAGGAGGAATGCCGCCTGAAATGTTGAAGCAACTTATGAGCAGTCCTGAAGTAATGGAGTTGTTGAGCAATCCAAAGATGCAAGAAGTCATGTCAATTATGATGGAGGGTGGACAAGATGCAATCGAGGTGGCAATGATTGAGGATAAAGAGGTCTACGAGCTCGTGACAAAGCTTAATGAAGTTATGGGAAAGGCCATGTAGACAACGATAATGCGATGAGATCAGCTAAAGGATTAAGGAGGGGTCTCTTGGGTGAGGTCCATCTTTTCACTGGTCGCCTTTGACATTTGAAAGTAGGAGATGTGATGTTTTACTTGTGCACTACTAGTAGTTTTAGTAATAGTAGCATTACCAAAGGTTGGACAGCTCTTGTCCTCTTGCATTACTCACAAAATCTCAGTGTTTCTATTAGAATAACAAAAGGATAAATCGAGACCCGCTGCCCATCTCAGTTGTTTTTACCAAGACACACTACCGTGTTATAGTTCATCTTCCGAGTTGATTTGCGATTCTTCAGCTTCAGTATCGTCAATATCAATATTCTCTTGATAGACGCCTTCTACAACAAATGGAACAAACACAAACTCGACGACAGCGCTTGTATCAGCACAAGGTACAGTCACTAGGAACTTGTCTTGCCATAGGCTCAATGGAGGAACTTTGGCCTTGTCGAAATATGGATCCAACTCGCTCTTCTTCGGTACAAAGTCATCAGTGTCTAGGTTGACTGTGTCATCATCTTCACTCCATGAATCATATTTATTTACTCCTCTCCCCGATGCTCCGAAGCATAAGTGTGCAGCTTGATCTTTACCTTTGTGTAAAATCGTATTCAAGACATTTTTGGGAATTGAGCTGTGGATACTCCCTATCGGAGCCACTTCCTCATCTCCAAAACCGAACATTTGATGCCACTTATTCATACAAGGAAATACTTGCATTTGACCACCTGGTTCTAGTCGCTCACCTTGAATGTCTATGCAATAGCCAGCTCTGCGACTACCCAAGATTTTTATGAGGCAATGTGGCGAACTATGCTTTCCACGGCTTGATTCCATTTGTGCCGTATCAGGCCTATAATCAAGGAAGAAAGGAGACAAGTTAATATTCCCACGATTGTCATTGAATTGACGTTGGTATTGTTGCAACATGCTTACCTCCTACGAAGGATTCCATCAGAATTACAAGGTCCAACTTCAAATTGATTATTTGAGAGAACTTCTTCTTGAATGACTGCTCCTGTCTCCCATCCTTGCGAGAGAGTAGGAACCACTGCATCATGAAAACACGGCACCAATTTTATCTATGAGAACAAAAAGGATGCATTATTCAAGTGTGAGCGACAGCATAGGTAATCAATGCTATGGAAACCACACTTGATGCACATACATGAAATACTCACGTAATAACCAGTGCTTCCCAGACCAACACAAAGTGGCGAACTCGAATCTACTGTATCCTTTGCAGTAATAAGTGTACCATGACCTTCAAAACGCGTGTCAACTGTTGGGACCTTCTCCGTATAGTTACCTGCCGCAATATCTCGAACCTTCATTTCATTACCTGCTCGGAACTCATCAATTATATCCAAAATTTCAGTATCGTTGTCAGAAAACTTGCGAGCAAACAAATCATCTGATAGCTCTAAAGCGAAAAAATCGTCTCTTGTTAAGAGCGTGGGCGACCGACCGCATCGGTTGGGATCCGGTGATAGACATTTTCTCTCATTTCTCTCTTTGCTCTCAATATCGCTTTCCCAGCGATCAAATTGCAAATGCATATAATTCTTATTGTGGTGCTTTGTGCAAAATTCAGAATTCCTCAGCACTGTCCCAAAGAATGTTTCATCTGCAACCACTGCATGTTGAGCATATTGCATGTAGTCATGGACAAACGTGCCTCTCTCTGCTCTAGCCATGTACTCTGCGAACTCACGACTTATGATGAACCACTGACTGCTTGTGTATAATTCTGCACCATGTGTCTTTTCAGTTAGCGGAGGAAGCCGATATATTCTATGGACGGCATCATCACATTCAAGATAGTAATTAAACGCATGAGGATCGGGATTGAGTGGTTTCATCATTGTCATCACCATATTTGCATCGAGAGGGTATGAGGCAATGCGATCTCTGATTTCTGAATTTGATTTAATCGGATAGCTAGAAGCAGATAAATGGACAAATTTGTGAAAATCCAATGGGGTGTCTATGGGAGAGTCGTGCAACAATGCAAAACTATATTTGAAGATTTGCATGGTGGCATTGACCATACTGTATCCACCCCAATTAGCTCTCACTCGATAATCTTGAGGAACGATGTGGACATGAGGCTTATCCAGAGCATATTGAAACAGGAGGTCGAACGCATCATCACTTTCTGGTTTTCCATCTACATGAACAACAAAAGTATGACCTTCCTCGTGCAAAGTTTCTATCAACCGGATCGTGCTATTTGGCCCACCATGCATCAGAATTCCATAGAGAATCTTCAAATCCTTAGATTCTTCAATATATTCAGCTTCATCCCGAGGTGGCTGGTATGTTCTATGCATGATGGATTCAAAAGAGACTCCCTCTGGCAAGTTATCGAAATCCAGATGCGGCTCTGGACAAGAATTATGGAAATATGAACCAACGAATGGCAACGCAGCATCCTCATTTCCGATAGCTTTGATCCAATATGCAAAATTTGTTGCAATCTTTGCTCTACATTCAGCAGAGGTTGCCTTTTCAAATATTGTGGCTAATCTATCATGCACTGATTCTGTCAATTTATCCAATACTAGAATAGTTGCTTCGACTGCATTAAGGTTAGCAAGATCTTCAAGTTGTCCGGGCGTGAAGTTTAAAGCTACTTTCTCACTTTCTATTTCATAGTGTGTCTTAGAAGGAGGATGCTGGGGATTGTTATCATCATTGCCATGCGCAATGCTTGATAAAAGCACCAAGGTAATCAACATCTTCATCATCATTGCTGGGAACTTTGCCTTTGTTGAAATGGTGACACTACCAGTAAACTTCTCTTATTTTCAAGAGGGGAGTGTTGATGCGATGATGCTGTTGATGTTTTGGTATTCACATTATCTCGAAAGACTGTGCTCTAGCTAGTCAGGTATGAGGTATGACAGATGACAGATGTGGACAGATGAACCTGCTGTCTTCTCCCATCATCATATAATAGTAATTGGCAATACGCCTCCTTAAATCTGAAAGAAAGTCGTAAAAAAAGGATTCTTTTTTTGAATAATTTAAGTAAGGAATAAGGTCTTTCATATTTACCTCCCACGCGTAGGAGAAGGTAACAGCAATTAACCAAGGAAAAAATTGTATTTAAATTATGTTATCGACATGGTTGCATGCAGCTTACATCTGCTCATACCCAAAGATAATTTCAGGAGCGAGTTCGCGTTTTATTAAGCTAGAAGGGGGTGCGTCTCCATCTCTTGCTCCTTCTCTCCATCTCTCGGCTGGTCATCAGTTCCCAACATAGCTCCGTGCTGCAAAAGACCACTTTGCATTATCTGCTGATCGGGGTTCATTCTGCTACTCATATCTCTTTCAAGTTGTCTTTGACGGGCTGTTGGTCGAGCTTTCAGCGCACCGTACCTGACCGATTCTCTCATTTTGAGTGAATTTTTGGCATCTGCAAGCATTGTACTTGTTTCTGTGCCTACCTCCGAGTTCTCCCTATTGTGACGATTCGTTGATGCACGGTACTTGGCTGATCTATTCGATCCGATCGTTTGTTTAGCATCCACTAGCAATGTACTCGTTGTCATACCTGCATCGAACTCACTGTTGGCAGTGGATATTGACCCATCATCATTATCATCATCGTCATGAGCATCTCCAAATTCAAAATATTTGTCGAGCTTCTGGGCCTGTTCTTTGCCATCTGCATCATAGATACAGATCTGAATGTCTTGGAAGACAACATTGGCCAGTCCGAGCACGTCAAAATCATTTGGCTATGAAAAGAATGGCGGTCCGACGAGGAGGTGAGCACCAATAACATAAAGCAATAAGTTAAACCTTCAAAAAGCAGACGAGACTTACATCATTACCATAAGGATCGTCTAGCTCAATACTGACACTCTCTAGTCCAACAAAAGCTGGTAGGGAAACAATTGAAACGAGGCATATTAGAAGAAGCTAAACATAACGCGCGCCAATGATACAATAATGAACAGTACTCACCGTATGTAATGAAGAAGACAATCAGAATCAAAAATGGTGTTTGGATGTCATCGTTGTATAACACCCAAGGAAGAGAATAAACCCAAATAAACACAAACGTTCTTGTCATTTGCGCCAATGGGAATGGAAATTGGGTGTCGATCAGTTTGGCAAGACCGTGATAACCAGTGACAAAATCTGATACAAACGAGTACAGTCTCAGTTCTCGAGCGACATGCATGGGAGTCATGAGGTTTTCACAGTGCGATGCGATACTAGTTCTCAAAACTATGTTTGTGAGTGGAAGGTAAACACATGTCAGTTGTCGTTGTCAAAAGAGCGCGAATAATGCATCGTGCATCTACATGCTAGATGGGACAAGCATAGTGAGTGGTAGCGAGTGAGTTCAATTCAAAGTAGCACTTACACATGGCCAGAATCATGGGCACTCTAAAATTATCATCTTCTTGCCCAACAACATTTACCAGGGCCTGTTTCTCCTCTGGCTTCAAAATCGGATTTGTCCAAGAAAGTTCATTTTTCGATGGGAACTGTAATACACTGACTACAGACCTGAGCAGAACAATTGTTTTTCTAGCCACAGTATATCTAAATTTCTTAGCACCTTCCGAGGTATCGTAACGAGTGAAAGTGACTGTATACTGCATCAGTTCCAGACAGGACCGCATGACGGTGGAAAGGTAGGTTCTTGATTCCATGAACCTCGAATATGCGATATTAGATCGGGTAACAATGAGAAAGGAGACAATCATGGACATGAATGAGTGCCCTTTATCGGAATAGCTCAGGTCTACTCCATATTTCCGATCGAGATATATTATAGCGGATATATTGAGGATATTTAGGAGGCAGTGGGGTAAAACTTGGGGCCAAACACTTCCGTGCATTTGTGTTAGTACCGAGAAGTGGCTATTTGTGTTGTAAGTCACTCGTGCACAATGGTCTGTTGAAGCTGCTGCTGATTTCATGATTTTCCTTTTGCGTTTGGTGCCTTATTATAATCTATGAGAGGGTCAGTTTGATATCAGATATTAGATAGTAGAGGATGTGAGATGTGTGATATCCAGATATTAGATTCTTCAAGGGAGAAGAGGGGGATGAATTCGGAATGCAAAGTGGTTGGTGATTGGTGAGAACGACGAAACACGCTTTTTTGATGCGGATCCTCTGCTTCACAGTAATTGCTAACTACTAACTGCCATTTCAAACCGTCACTTACTCTCTCATTTCTGTCGTTTCATCAGACAGACATCCAACAATCCATCTTCTCTCCTTCCTCTGTTCGCTACTTATGTTGCCACTATAAATTCAACTGTTCCCATAATTGATTGAAGCAAGATAACATTGATCACAATTTTATTAATATTAAATTTCACTATGTAGTACATTCAATTTGAAGGTCAGTCGCCAAACGGAATGATCATTGTTTACAATACGCTCGAAGCTCAGCAAATTCCGCAAGTATCAGGGCAGTAGCTGTGTACAAAATTATTACGACATCTCTTCTCTGTATTTTTCGACGCCCAATTGCATGATTTCAAATTCCCATTTGGCATTTCAAACCTGTCAGTAACGTCCTCGCATGTGCAACTAGTGTCTCCACAAGTCACAGGGCAGTATTCAGCAGCCGCAGGATCCTGGCAACGTGTCGTCTTTTTTCTAAAGACGAATTTGCATGGTTTCCGTTTGCCATTTTCAGTTAATGCAAACTTGCTGGTTCCGTCACGACAAGAGGTGTCATCCACGGAAACAGGAGATTTGGTTGGTGATGAAGTGACCGGTGACATTATAGGGGATGCAGCGACGCAGCTAAGAATCTCTTGTCCAGTTGCGTACACCAATATGCGAGCTGAGCCAGGAGAGCCTGTCTCCAAAGAACACACTTTGATCACAAGAGTTCCAGAGCCAGACCAACTGCGTTGGGTGTAT
>Ga0306864_1000413_pt1 | contig 20193 bp, 17 predicted proteins | sample AntRauTorckE5430_FD_190448 | JGI IMG/M metagenome (GOLD analysis project Ga0306864, IMG submission 190448) | Saline lake microbial communities from Rauer Islands, Antarctica - Metagenome Torckler E5 #430 (v2) (version 2) | ecosystem: Environmental > Aquatic > Non-marine Saline and Alkaline >...
TTTTATAATTCATAAACACATCTCGACAAAAATTTTCGCTGAACTTGCACGAGTTAGAGTGGGTAGGTTATTTGTTTCCTGTTCCCTTATGACTGTGTATGTCACGCTCTTTCCTAAATACGTGACAATGCGTAATATTTCCATTTTCTAATTCCGAACCAACCCAAAATGTATTTTGTTCACCAACTTTTGCAATTACTTTTAAACCACTGTACATTTTTAATTGAACCAGAACTTGTTCCAGTTTACCTTACCTCGTTTATCTGGTTTTACCGATATTTTCACCTCTTTTCAGTTGGTAATCGCCACCTTTGCAGGCAAATTTTCACAAGATTCACAAGATTCACAAGATTCACAATTCAACCTCAAACTATCCGTCAAACAAATCGAGGTTTCGGTTTTAAATCTTAGATTCTCTCGAAAACCATTTCAAATTATTTAATTCTATAACGGTATATTCGTTTCCATTTCTTTTGTCCAAAAATGACGTTTCAGAGTTATTTTTTTGATTTATACCAAAAGGAATACGATCAAAACAATAAAAATGGTTTCATAGTTTTTGTTTTTATTAATGAATCAACTTTTGATGAACTGTATAAATTTGCTGAATCAACGATTGTGAACCGTCATTATAGATCACAAAATCCGCTAATTTCACCTTTTCGCTATCCGGCATTTGATTATTAACTCTGGCTTCGACTTCGGCTGCTGTTCGATTATCTCGCTTCATGACTCGCTCAATCCGAACTTCTTTTGGAGCAAAAACGGTAATCATTTTATCCAACATTTTGTAGCCACCAGTTTCAAAATGCAAAGCTGCTTCTTTCAAAACATACGGCACATTTTGCTGCTCCGAAAACCATTTTTTAGAATCTTGATGCACGACAGGATGCACTAACGCATTTAGTTTTTGCAACACCTTTTTATCCGAAAAAGCAATCGAAGCAATGTGCGGACGATTCAATTCACCGATTGATAAATACGCCTTTTCGCCAAATAATTTCGTAATTTCTGTCACCAAAAATTCATCTGTATTCATCAAAAATTTTGCCCTATCGTCTGCATAATAAATCGGGATTCCTAAAGCCTCAAAAACCTTACAAACGGTTGTTTTTCCGCTTCCGATTCCACCTGTGATACCTATTTTTAACATCATATTTTTGAATAAAAATTTATTTTATCTAACATAAATAAAAAAAATAGCATTGCGATAAAACTACAAAACTTAACCTTATCAACGCTAAAAAGCTATCGCTTACTTTCGACCTTAAAATAATTGGTTCTTTGATAATTTCTGCAAAATTCGAATAAATTGAGATTTTCGTAACGGCTGTCTTTAGCTGCCGCAAGGATTTTGAGACTTTTCGGAAGCTAAAGTAGCCGCTACGTGCAGAAATTGTCAAAGAGCCAAATAATTATTAAAAAAAGGCTACTCAGTTGAAACCAAGTAGCCCTTATCATCCTTTTTTAATAAAATAGTCACTTTATAAATGAAAGATGAAGTTCTAAAAACTCCACATTTTTATTTTACTTCAATTAATAACTTAATCCACATTATCATGCAAAAACGAATTACCCTTTTTTAGTTCAGGCTTTTCATCATCAGATAATGTCCATTTCGACATTGCAGATTCAGATGAATGCGGTATATCTTCTAAATCTACCTTACGACGCAAATAAGCAGGTTCGTCTTCTAAACCATTGACAATCTGAGGATTATTCAACTTAGAATGAAGATTATTCAACCTTTCTCTACGACGTTGACGAATTTCATAACCATCTTGACGGTTCTCAACATAAGCTTCATCCTGATTATTTTGTTGTGGTTTCGGATGCGGATCTAAGTCATAGGAAATTTTTTTTTCCCCATCACGATAGCCTGTTTCATAAGGGCGCTTCATTTCAATATCGTCATCTAACGATACGACATTACGTTTAGGTTTTACTTCTTCTTCTTTAGGTTCAAACGCTTCTTGCTCTTTTTCGTTTTTCTCAAAACCCGTCGCAATTACCGTTACGCTGATTTTATCGCCCAAAGTTTCATCATAGCAATTACCCCAAATCAAATCCGTACCATAACCAGCTTCTTCTTGAACATATTCGGTGATTTCAAATACTTCGTCCATCGTCACTTCTTTTGTTCCAGAAGTGATATTTAACAAAATATGTTGTGCGCCACGAATATCGTTATCTTCCAAAAGTGGAGAGTTCAAAGCCGCTTCCACTGCACGTCTTGCACGATTTTCGCCTTCCATTGATGAGGTTCCCATAATCGCAACCCCAGAGCCACGCATTACGGTATTCACATCTTCGAAATCCACGTTAATATAACCAGGAACGGTAATAATTTCAGCGATACCTTTAGCGGCAGTTGCCAAAATATTATCTGCATTAGAAAATGCTTGCGCTAAAGTCAAATTTCCGTGAATTTGTCTCAATTTATCATTAGAAATAACGATAATCGTATCCACGTTTTTCTTCAACTCTTCTAAGCCTTCAAAACCTTGGTTTTGGCGACGACGACCCTCAAAAGTGAAAGGCAACGTCACGATACCAACCGTTAAAATATCCAGTTCTTGTGCGATTTTTGCGATAACGGGAGCAGCACCTGTTCCAGTTCCGCCGCCCATTCCTGCCGTGATAAATACCATTTTGGTATTATCCGTCAAAAAGGCTTTAATTTCCTCAACCGACTCTACACAAGCCTCACGACCAATATTCGGGCGCGAACCTGCTCCCCGACCTTCCGTTAATTCAGGGCCTAATTGAATTTTATCAGGCACCGGACTTAACTCCAATGATTGCTCATCTGTATTACAAATAATAAAATCAACACCAACGATGCCTTGATTAAACATGTAAGTTACAGCATTACTTCCGCCACCACCGACACCTATTACTTTTATTATAGAATCTCCGTTTGTTAGATTGAATTGCATAATATTTTCGTTTTAGTTTGGGTAATAATGAAATAAGATTTTTCCCAAGAGCTAAAAAAAATTAGCTTAAATTTTAAGATAACTTCAAAAGTAAGGATAACATTTATTATATCAAAGTTTCTTTAATACTAGAAATGTATTATCCTTTTCAAACTACTGTACAAAGTTGAAATATACAATTACAACTTACTCTGAGTGTTGAAATAGTTTTCCTTTTAACAAAGCAAAAACTCGCATAGTTTATTCTAATTAAAAATCAGTTTCTGGTTCTGCTTCAAACCATTCCTTTGTTTTGCGGAATAGTTCTTCGTACCATTTACCATTTTTCAACTCTGCATTGCTCTCTAATTCAAGTTTATCTTCTGCTGTTGCCTTTGTTTCTGCTACCGTTTCCTCTTTATCCTGAACGGGTGGCATTTCTTTCAACCCTTTCAAAATCAATCCTAAAGCAGTTGAATAAATTGGACTACTCAAATCTTGAGCGTACCCGTGTGCCAAATGCTCTACGGGAGAGCCAATACGGGTCGGCATTCCGGTATGATAAGCCGCTAACTTTTCGATATGTGCTAATAATGCACCGCCGCCAGTCAGAACGATTCCGCCAGCCATGAGCTTGCGCTCAAAACCAGAACGACGAATTTCCCAAAAAACATGATCGAATATCTCCTCAACACGAGCTTGAATAATTCTCGCTAAATTTTTCTCTGAAATCTCTTTTGGTTCCCGACCTTTTAAGCCAGGAATCGTAATAATTCGATTATCAAAAACCTCATCTGCCAATGCCGAACCAAATTTCACCTTCAACTGCTCTGCTTGATTTTGCATCACATTACAGCCCTCTTTAATGTCTTTCGTAATCACATTTCCACCAAAAGGAATCACTGCCGTATGACGAATAATTCCTTCATAGAAAATCGCCAAATCAGTCGTTCCTCCACCGATATCGACCAATGCAACACCAGCTTCCATTTCCTCTTTGCTCAACACGGACTGAGAAGATGCAATCGGTTCTAAAGTCAATGAGCCGACCTCCAAACCTGAACGCTCGACACATTTATATATGTTTTTTGAAGCCGTGATTTGTCCAGTGATGATATGGAAATTAGCTTCCAAACGAACACCTGACATACCAATCGGATCAATAATTCCTTGCTCATTATCAATCGTAAATTCCTGTGGAATTACATGGATGATTTTATCCCCTGGAGGCAAAACCAACTTGTGCATATCATTAATTAATCGGGTAATATCTGTACGACCGATTTCATCAATTGAATGCTCCCGAGTCAAAATTCCACGATGCTGCAAACTCTTAATATGTTGTCCTGCAATACCAACATGAACCACTTTTATGTCAATTTTTGCACGACGCTCAGCATCTGCAACGGCATCAGAAATCGCCTTGACCGTTTTCTCGATATTCGCAACAACGCCTCTCGAAACGCCGACAGAATCTACTTTGCCAACGCCCAAAATTTCTAATTGTCCATATTCATTAAGGCTTCCTGCAATTGCACAAACCTTTGTTGTTCCAATATCTAATGCGACTACAATGTTTTTCATATTACTACTATTTTATAATAAAGGATTTATTTTATGGTAATTAAGGAGTCGGACGCTTTGAAAGCGTTCGACTCCTTTTATTCTAATTTTTCACGCCAACGACTTGTTTTTTATATTTCAAATTCAACTTTTTGAACTTTCGCCAACCTTCATAAGGCATTGCTTCTTTATAAAAAACCTTTAATCGCCTAAATTTATCTTCCATCATATCCAAACCACCAAAAACCAATTCTGTATTACCAACTTTTGGAATCAATACAAAATCACCATTTTTTTCCACATAAATCTGCTCAATTTGAGCCGTCAAAAAAGCATCTTTCTGGATGAATTGCACCAATTTATTCAAACTATCTACTACATTATAAATACTATCAGGCTTTGTCCCTTCTACATCTTGAAAATTTCCCGAAGCCACAATAACTCTCGCCGTCTCATGCTCCGAAACGGGCATTCTTACCCCATCTTTATCAACGTAAAAAGAATTACTCTTTTCATCAAAGCATCGCATCAAAGGCGTTCTTTGTGTAACATTTACCGTGATATTATTCTGTGCATCGACATAAACATCGGATTCCAAGACCCAAGGATAGGCATCAATTAAACTTTCTAAAGCTTTCAGGTTTATCCGTTTCAACTTTTCGTCAGCCAATAAATCTTCAATCGACTTTGGCGTTTCACCGTAGAAAGCTTCCTTAATTAATTCCCCAATGTCTCCTTTTGTAACAAAACGTTTTCCGTCAATCGGTTCAATATTTACCGTTAATGCACCACTTGTACTATTTAATTTATACTCAATAGCCGTAAATAAAACGCCTAACAAAAATAAGCCTCCTGCAAATGCGACCAACCGCTTTAAAGTACTCCTCAGATTTTTAACTTCGCTGGTTGCCATTTTTTATTAATAAATTTTCGAAAACATTTTTAGTTTAACCAGAATCAAAAAAGGATATTTTATAAGTTTTGTGATGATAAAACCAAATTAATTACATTTTAGCCTGTCATTTTTTTGAAAATTTGGTATTTTTATTCCTTTTTAAACCAACTTATTTCAAACACCAAATTACAGTTTTTTTAATATATAATGCAAATAAAACGTTCCCTTTTTTTATAATAATCTCTAATTTATTCTATTCATTTTCAACCAAATAGACTTCATCGGTTCAATCAATTTATCAACATCACCAGCTCCCAAAACTAAAATAACCTCAGAATTTTGATTAGGGAATAACTTTAACAATTCTTGTTTTGAAACAATTTTCTTGTTTGAATTATCAATTTTATCTAAAATAATTTGTGATGTCACATTTTCAATCGGTAATTCTCTCGCAGGATAAATATCCAACAAAACAATTTCATCAAGCATATTCAACGCCTCTGCAAAGCCGTCCACAAAATCTTTCGTCCGAGAAAACAAATGCGGCTGAAATACGCCCGTTATTTTCTTATCCGGATACAAAGCCCTCGCAGCACTTATCGCAGCGTTTAATTCCGTCGGGTGATGTGCATAATCATCAATCAAAACCCTGTCATATTCACGAATGATAAACTCAAACCGCCTTCTAATCCCTTTAAAACTCAACAAACCTTTGCGAATATCCACAGCTGAAACGCCCAAAGATTGAGCAATTGCGATTGCTACCGTTGCATTTTCAATATTATGTTTTCCCGGCAAGGTGAATTTTAAATTCACCATATTTTCAATCGGACTTTTTAAATCAAAAACAAAAAAACCGTCTTCAACTCGTAAATTTTTCGTTTGAAAATCTCCTTGTTCCACCCCGAAAGTCTGCACTTTCACACCTTTCTGCACTTTTGGATGCAAAGGCAAATCTGCTTTATAAAACACAAAACCACCTTCTTGCACTTGATTCACATATTGATGGAAAGTTTCGTGTAATGATTCGATATTACCATAAATATCCAAATGATCAGCGTCCATACTCATTATCGCCGCCACATTTGGGTATAAATGCAAAAAAGAACGATCAAATTCATCAGCTTCTGCCACCACATAATCCGATTCCCCTTCTACAAAATTCGACTCAAAATTCAAAGCAATTCCGCCCAAAAATGCGGATATATCTACATTTCCTTCTTTTAGCAAATGTGTTGTAATCGTCGAAGTCGTGGTTTTTCCATGCGTTCCCGCAATGCCAATCACCCTTTTAGCCTTACTAATAATCCCCAAAACAGCCGCCCGTTTTAAAACAGAAAAACCATTTTCAAAAAAATACGCTAATTCCGTATGATTTTTGGAGACAGCAGGCGTATAAATGACCAAGTCAATTCCCTTTGGAATCTGATTAACGTCATCTTCGTAATGAATCACAATTCCCTCATTTTCAAGGGTTTCCGTTAAGTCAGTTAAAGTCTTATCATAACCAAAAACTTGAATTCCTCGACTATTAAAATACCGAGCAATCGCACTCATGCCTATTCCACCGATGCCTATAAAATAAGCTTTTTTGATATTATTAAAATCGACGTTCATTTGGTTAATTCGTTGATTGATTACAGGGGTCGGACGCTTCCAGGAGCGTCCGACCCCTCACCATTTACCTTTAACACTTATTTCACTAATTTCAAAACCTCTTTCGCTATCCTTTCCGCAGCATTTTGTTTGCCCAAAGTTTTAATATTTGCACTCAGTTTTAGTTGACGATTATGATCACCCAACAAAGCCAAAGCCATTGCAATCATTTCCGCTTTTGCCTCACTATCTTTTACCAAAATCGCTGCATTTTTAGCGACCAAAGCCATCGCATTTTTAGTTTGATGATCTTCCGCCACATTTGGCGAAGGCACTAAAATCGCAGGTTTTTGAACCAAGCACAATTCAGAAATAGACGTCGCTCCCGCTCTTGAAATCACAATATTGGCAGCCGCATAAGCCAAATCCATTCTATCCACAAACTTCGTCAAATGCACATTTGGCAATTGAGCCGTTTTTCCCACCGTAAATTCTTCGTAATACAAAGCACCACACTGCCACAAATACTGCACATCTTGACGATTTGCAATCGCATCAAAACTCGATTCCATTGCATTATTCAACGTTCTCGCTCCGAGGCTTCCGCCAATAATCAAAACCGTATGCTTGCGATTATGAAACCCAAAATATTCCAATGCTTCTTCTCGCTTTCCCTCAATTTGCGTAATTTCCTCACGGACAGGATTTCCCGTCAAAACAATTTTCTTTTTTTCAAAAAAACGATCCATATTATCATACGCCACACAAACCTTTTCGACATTTTTTGCCAATAATTTATTCGTGACTCCAGCGTAAGAATTTTGTTCTTGAATCAAAGCAGGAACACCCAAACGAGTTGCCATTTGCAACGTCGGCCCACTCGCATAACCGCCTACACCAACCGCTACATCAGGTCGAAACCGTTTCACTATCTTCCGAGCTTTCCACAAACTCGCAATTAATTTGAACGGAAACATCAAGTTTCTCAATGTAAACTCCCGATGAAAACCACTAATCCAAAGCCCTTCTATCGGAAAACCCGCCTTCGGTACTTTCTCCATTTCCATTTTCCCATTCGCACCGACAAACAAAATATCTGCATTCGGCTCAATCACTTTTATCGCTTTCGCTATGGCAATCGCAGGGAAAACGTGTCCGCCCGTTCCGCCGCCACTTATAATTATTTTCATCTTATCGTGAATTTAAGGGTCGGACGCCTTCGAAGCGTCCGACCCTTCTCAATTTATATTTTCTGCACGTATCGACTGACGCTTAATATCATTCCAATTGAAATACACGTAAACATTATCGACGTTCCCCCCATACTAATCATTGGTAAGGTCAAACCAGTTACAGGAACAAGATGAACGACAACCGCCATATTCACCAAAGCCTGTAATACCAACAATAAACTCAACCCTAATGCCAACATCGCACCGAAGGCTTTTGTACTAACAGTCACCAGACGAACACAGCGAACGAATATTGTTATGTACAACGCCAACACCGCAAAACCACCCAATAAACCGTATTCCTCTACGATAATCGCATAAATAAAATCTGCATACGCAGACGGTAAATAGTTACGCTGAAAAGAATTACCAGGCCCAACACCCAAAAATCCACCCTCTGCAATCGCCATTTTTCCTTGTTGCACTTGATACTCGCCATCAGCATTACTTCTAAAATCGTTCAAGCGATTTGCCCAAACATCCACACGGAAATAATCCGGAAAAAAGTCTGCTAAAACTACCAAAAAACCAAACATCGCAATACCAGCCACAAGCAACAACAAAATATATTTAGTCGCTACACGACCCATAAACATCAATAAAATACAAGTCAAAAATAACAGCAACGCACTCGATAAATCCGCAGGCGCAATCAATCCACAAATCACCACCACAGGAATGATAATCGGTAAAAATGCTGATTGAAAATCCTTAATATAATCTTGCTTTGCAGAAATTGTCCGCGCGAGATAAATGATTAAAGCCAACTTTGCAAAATCCGAGGCTTGAAACGTCATCCCAATCACAGGAATCGCAATCCAACGCCTTGCATCGTTAATTTCCAAACCAAATATTATCGTATAAAGCAACAATGGAACCGCAATCGCAATCATAACTGGTGCCCAAGCCGAGTACTTCATATAGTGTAAATAATGTGCAAAATACATCAACACAAAACCACCAACCAGCAAAGAAATATGACGCATCACATAATTTGTAGAATAGCTATTGCGATATTCTAATGTCCCCGTTGCACTATACACCGCCAATACAGAAAACACTGATAGCAACGCTACCACCATCCAAATCACTTTATCGCCCTGTAATGTTTTTAAAAATGCACCCACTTTTTTTAAATATTAAATATTATGTATTAATTATTTTAGGCTTTTAATAAATCTAAAAACCAACCTAAAACCGTCATTCTAACCTACGTCAAAAAGACAATTTTTTCTTTATTTTTTAAGTTAGTCCATTTACTGCCGTCCGAAAAAAATCGCCTCGTTGAGCATAATTGTCAAACAAATCAAAACTCGCACAAGCAGGAGAAAGCAAAACGACTTCACCGCTTTTCGCAATATCAAACGCCATTTCCACAGCAACTTTTGCTGTTTTTGCAACCTGATTTTCATCATATAACCATGGAAAATTTTCTACCAACTTAATCGTATCGGCACTCAAACAAATCATCGCTCGAACTTTTGCTTTCACCAAAGGCATAATTTCTTCATAATCATTGCCTTTATCCTGTCCACCAACGATCCAAACCACAGGTTTTTCCATCGCCATTAACGCATATTTCACCGCGTCCACATTCGTTGCCTTCGTATCATTAATATAATCAACCCCATTTAGCGTTCTCACGAATTCCATTCGATGCGGCTCATTCACGAAAGTTCTCAGCCCTTCCAAAATTTTATTTTCATTGATACCACAACGTTTTGCGGCAGCAACCGCACAACTTGCGTTAAAATAATTGTGCGGGCCTCGTATCGTTAAGTCTGATTTTAGAAATCGGCTTTCGCCAATTTCGATATATTTCGCTTCAAAGTTTTTATTTATAATCGGTTGCTTATCGCAATAAATTTCATGCGTTTGCAACCAATCAACCATCGCTTCATTTTCATTATTAAAAACAAAAAAATCAGCCTGCGTCAAACATTGCGTAATTCGAAACTTTGAAGCCACATAATTCGACATTTCGTACTCATATCTATCCAAATGATCGGGCGTAATATTCAACAAAATCGCCACATTTGGCTGAAACTGAAAGCAATAATCCAATTGAAAACTGCTAATTTCCAGCACATAAAAATCGTCATCTGCCAACGCAACTTGTTTCGCAAACGATTGACCAATATTTCCACCAATCGCTACCTTTAAACTTGCCGTTTTTAACAAATGATAAATCAAACTCGTCGTCGTTGTTTTACCGTTACTTCCTGTAATCGCAACGATTTTAGCGTTCGGATTTTTAATTTTCAATTGGCGAAAGCCAAATTCAATTTCATCAATTATTTCCATATTTGCCGATTTCAACTTTTTGATAATCGGTATTTTATCTGGAATTCCAGGACTTTTAATCACTAAATCCGCACTCAAAATCCGTTCTTCCGTGTGTTTTCCTTCCTCAAATTCAATTCCGTATGCCCGCAATTCCGTTTTATAGCTTTCGCTAATTTTGCCAAAATCAGAAACAAACACTTCCGCACCAATTTCTTTTGCCAAAATTGCCGCTCCTACCCCACTTTCGCCACCTCCTAAAATTGCTATTTTCATAGTTTTCGCATTTCCACAGGTACAACCTGTGGTTATTCAAATTCAACCCTTTCAGGGTTTATTGACAGATTTTTTCGTTGGTTCGTAATAACTTAATGCGATATTGATATTTATCATCAAACTTTCTTACAAGTCCTCTCCAATGTGCATTATTTTTTGGATAAACTGGAGGTAAGCAAACATAAGCTTCTAAATTCAAATCTTGATAATCCTTTTCTAAAAGTTCATCAAACTTATCAATTGTCGCTTCTAATTGTCCAATTGCATCTCTTGGATTTTTTTTAATCGCTCGTGGTTTCGCATCAATTTTCACATTGAACTTAAACTCCAAAAAACAAAAAATTTGTTCATCAAAAAATACACAATCACAACGACTTAATTTCTTACCTATAGTTTCAATAATTGTCATTAATCCATTATCACCATCAATTGGAATAAAATTGAATCCGTTAGAATTACTGACTTTAAAAATTTTATCTTCGTTATAAACAACTTCTATTTCTTCATCTGAAACTAACTGACACCAACCATCATCTGTTTTTTCTTTAATAAGATATGATTGTTTATCCTCATCTAATTCCATAATTTCAAACTCAGTTCTCATCTCGACTTGAACAAAATCCGAAAAATTATTTATTTGCTTTTCAAGCATTTCAATAATTTTTTTTGCCTTACTCATCGCCTTTTACTTTTAAAAGTCTTTCGATAAAGTTCTCGCAAAGCATAAAACTCCATTCCCAGAATCTCAGAAACCTCATCTAAATAATTTTGGTCAATCATTCCGCCATCTTCACTCATTATACTTTCACAATACGCCTCTTCGCCACCCAAAGTATAAGCTCGAAAATCCTCCGCTTTCAACCAAAAATCTTCCTCAATCACCGTAGCAACCTCATTTTTCAAACTCGCATCTTTTGCCACAACTTCATTCGCAAACAACAAATTATTAAAAACCGATAAAATATACGGACTATGCGTCGCAATAATCAACTGATTTTCAGGCTGATAATTCACCGCCAAAGCCAACAACTCAATCAACTCCTTTTGAGCAATTGGAAATAAATGTGCTTCCGGTTCTTCGATTATTCTTAGGAATTTATTTTCATAAAGAACAACTAAAAATAAATCTTGTAAAATTCTAATCACTTCCTGTTGTCCTGACGAAGCATCTGATAAAGCTATAGCAATTTCTTTTCCTTCTAAACGCAATTCTTCTACATCGCTAATAAATCGATAATTGGACTTTAAAATCTTTCTACTTTGGTCATCTATTTTTTGAAGCGTTGAGTTTTGATTTTTGGTATTTTCAAGATTATCATAACGAGAATAAAAACCTTGAAAACTTCCACCTCCTTTGAAACTTTGCTTTATATCTTTTACTCTTTCAATAAACTTCAACATCAACTGTTCATCCGTAGAATCAGGACTTTTTCCGTTATCAATATTACGTCGAATTTTTGAATCTAAATATTGCTCAAATATATCTGAATAGCTGACCGTGACATTTCTTCCAGCTATTACGTATAAGTTATCTTCTTGATTCGCATTAAAAATATTATTAATTGCAGTCCGCAATTGTTTTATCAAACGATTACGTTCTAAATAATTGACGACATCATCTTCGTAAAGTTTTTTATCGTCAGATAATTTATTAGCTATTTTCTCAATGTTTAATACTTCCTTTGAAGTAAATAAATTTGATAAAGAAATATACACGTCAGTATGTTTTATACTAATATGTTTATCCTCACCAAACCAAAATTCCAACTCAAAATCTCTCTTCACCAATCCAAAAAACTCAATGAACTTTCTCCTCACCAACTGCTCCAAATCCACATTCCCACTCTCATAAACCTGAATAAAAAAATCATCTTGAATCGTTTTAAAGAAATAAACCAGCTTCGCAACCGTACTTTTGCCGCTTGCTTGCTCACCGATTAAAACCAAAATCTTTTTTAGTTCTATTTCGGCAAATTCTATCGCCCTAAAATTTTTAATAATGATTTTTTGCATTTTTCTATTTTTGGACACTAGTTACACTAACCCAACAAAAGATAATTCGTGTAATTCGTATCTATCTAATTTTCAAAGTTATAATCGTCAAAACCGCCAAAATAATCCCGACAATCCAGAACCTCGTGACAATCGTTACTTCGTGCCAACCCTTCTTTTGATAATGATGATGCAACGGCGACATTAAAAAGATTCTACGACCTTCGCCGTATTTATTTTTTGTATATTTAAAATAAGCGACTTGCAACATTACCGATAAATTTTCCGCTAAAAAAACGCCACAAAGAATTGGTATTAGCCATTCTTTACGAATAATAATTGCTAACGCAGCGATGATTCCACCTAAAGTCAAACTACCAGTATCGCCCATGAAGATTTTCGCTGGATAAGAATTATACCATAAAAAACCTAAGCAACCACCCAAAAAGCAACCGATAAAAATTACCACTTCCGCACTGTCTGGAATGTATAAAATCCCGAGATATTTGGCAAAAATCGCATTTCCAGAAACATAAGTCAAAATCCCCAAAGTCGCCACAATAATCGCAGAAGTCCCCGTCGCCAAACCATCTAAACCATCGGTAAGATTTGCAGCATTTGAAACCGCTGTAACAATGAAAACTACCAGCGGAATAAAAATTATCCATGCCAAATGCTGACTTCCTTCACCTAAAAAAGTTAGTAAATCGGCATAATTAAACGTATTATTTTTGAAAAACGGTAGATTCGTTAAAGCCGTCTTTACATTATAACTGACCACCCCTGTTTCTGAATCAACTACCTCGCTAATGACCTCGTAGTTATGCTTATTAACCTGTGTTTTATCCATCCGAACCGTCACCTTATCATTAAAAAACATGACCGAACCAACGATTATACCTAAACCAACTTGACCCAAAATTTTGTATCGCCCAGCTAATCCATCTTTCCCTATTTTCAGTTTTAAATAATCATCTAAAAAGCCAATCGAACCCATCCAAATCGTGCATAAAAGCAATAATTGAATATAAATATTCGTCAAATTTGCCATCAAAAGCGTTGGTACGATAATCGCCAAAATGATGATAATTCCGCCCATTGTAGGCGTTTTCTTTTTCAATTCTTCGCCCGGCAAACCCAAAGCACGTTGCTTTTCTAAAACTTGAAAATCTTGAATTTTCTGAATGATTTTTCCACCAAAAAAAAGCGAAATAGTCAAAGAAATCAAAATTGCAATCCCCGTTCTAAAAGTGATGAACTGAAACAAACTCGCTCCTGTGAATTCATAGTTTCGCTCCAAAAAATCGAATAAGTGATATAACATAGTTACTTAATACTTGATACTCGATACTTAATACTTGTCGCTTCGATACTCAAATTTGGGTATCGAAGCGACAAGTATCAAGCATCAAGAAACGTTTTGAGTTCTTCTTTATCATCAAAATGATGTTTTACACCATTGATGTCTTGATATTTTTCGTGACCCTTTCCAGCCACCAAAATAATGTCGTTTTGCTTTGCTAACGCACAAGCAGTTTTGATAGCTTGTCGTCTATTTTCAATCGTCAATACTTTCTGCGTTGCATAAGGCGGAATCCCTTTTTCCATTTCTTCTAAAATCGTATGCGGATTTTCAGTTCTCGGATTATCCGAAGTCAAAATCACCTGATCGCTATAATCACAAGCGACTTTTGCCATAATCGGGCGTTTCGTTTTATCTCTATCACCACCACAACCAACTACCGTAATTACTTTGGTATCACCAGCTTTCAAACCACTAATTGTCGTCAAAACCTTTTCCAACGCATCAGGCGTATGCGCATAATCTACGATACCGACAATATTTTTTTCATGCGAAACGATATAATCAAACCGCCCTTCGGCAGATTGTAAATCCGATAAAACCGTCAAAACTTCCATGTCATCGTGACCTAAAAGCGTTGCAGTTCCGTAAACTGCCAATAAATTGTAAGCATTAAATTCTCCAATTAATCGGCTGTAAAATTCGGTATCGTTCAAAATTAATTGCAAGCCTAAAAGCGAATTTTCTACGATTTTTGCCTTAAAATCCGCCATTTTTTTAACAGCGTAAGTATATTTTTTCGCCTTCGTATTTTGCAACATTACCTCCCCTCTTCGGTCGTCAATATTCGTCAAAGCGAAAGCCTTTTTTCCCAAATTGTCAAAGAACTTTTTCTTTGCATTAATATAATTTTTAAACGTTTTATGATAATCTAAATGATCATGTGTAATATTCGTAAAAACGCCACCATCAAAATCCAAACCTGCAATTCTCCCTTGTGCAATAGCATGAGAACTCACCTCCATAAAAGCGTAATCGCAACCACTTTCAACCATTTTCACCAACAATTCATTCAATTCCACAGGGTTCGGAGTCGTATGCGTTGCAGGAATAATTTGATGACCAATCTTATTTTCAACCGTTGATAACAAGCCCGTTTTATAGCCCATTCCCATGAAAAGTTTATACAAAATAGTCGCACAAGTCGTCTTTCCATTCGTTCCAGTTATGCCGATAAGTTTTAATTTTGTGGAAGGATTATCATAAAAATCACCTGCCATTTTACCTAAAGCGTCAGCCGAATTTTCAACTTTTACGTAAGTAATATTTTCGTTCAAATCCGTTGGCAAATCTTCGCAAACGACCGCACTCGCACCTAACTCAATCGCTTTTTCGATGAACCGATGACCATCGACTTGCGTCCCTTTCACCGCCACAAACGCCGAACCTTTCTCAACTTTTCGAGAATCAAACGCAACATTAGCAATCAAAATATCTTGATTACCAATTATTTGAGCGGCCTCAATATTTATTAATATATTTCTAAGTTCTTTCAATTTATATTTTATAAAACTAAACCTATGAGGTTTTTAAAAACCCATAGATTTAATCGTTTTGTATTAATCCAGCGTCAAATAAGCCCGCATACCCATTTTTATCGCTCGTCCTGCTTTTACTGATTGACTCTTCACTTTCCCTTTTCCTTTCACCACATAAACCCGAATACCTTTCTCTTCCATTTTGTAAACGGCATCTCGAAGTCCCATTCCCACTACGTTTGGCACAATTTTTCTAACTTTTTCAATACGAGGTTGCAACAACATCGAACTACTATCAATATCCATTACAATCCAATCCGTTAAGACATTTTTATTATATTTTAAACCAAAATAATCCAACGCCACTTCAAAATCTTTGCGATAACCCAAAGAATAAACTGGCAATTGACTATACGTTAAAGCCACTTTTGGATTTTTATTAATCGCAATTTGCGACTTCGTTTCCTTCACAAAACACCTATCCGCAATCTCTTTAAAAACAGGCGCTGCCACCTGACTTCCGTAAAATTGCCCTGAACTCGGGTCGGTAATCACAATAATACACGAATAAACAGGATTATTTGAAGGAAAATATCCTGCAAAAGAAGCCTGATATTTCAAGCGTTCCCCTTTTTTAATTTTAGAATAATTCCGTTGAGCCGTTCCCGTTTTTCCTGCGATTCGATACGTTCTCGGTTTAATATTATTCGCCGTTCCATTCTCAACGACGCCTTCCAGAAGCTGCTGCGCTTTTTTGATCGTTGACGATTTAGCGATTTGATTATCAATAATTTCAGGTTCAAAAGTTTTAATTGTCTTTCCGAATCGCTGCACTTCTGATACCAAATAAGGCTTCATCATCTTGCCACCATTCGCTACCGTATTATATAAATTCAACAATTGCAACGGTGTCAACTCCAATTCGTAGCCGATTGCCATCCACGGAATCGTCGTTCCGCTCCATTTATCTTTTTCCTTTTGAGGCGACTTGATATAAGGTGACTTTTCACCTGTAATTTCAATATCCGTCAATTTATTCAAATGAAACTGCTCCAATCTCTTAATAAATTGATCGCGTTTTCCCTTTGTTTCATAATTATTAAACGCCATTTGAGCCATTCCCACATTCGACGAAATTTCAAAAGCCCTTCTCACCGTTGCCGAATCCAAACCATGAAAAGACGCATCTTTCATTTCCTCACCGTAAAACTCATATTGACCTTGATTCAACGCTATCGTATCATCCAAATCCACAAAACCATCTTCTAATAACGCCATTATTGTTGCCAATTTAAACGTAGAACCAGGTTCTGATTTCGTACCAATTGCGTGATTATAATTTTCATAATAATTTCCACTTTTAGTTTTACCAATATTTGCAATTGCCCGAATCGCCCCAGTTTTCACATCCATCACAATCGCGCAACCATAAGCCGCATCATGTATTTTCAACGCTTTCAACAAAGCATTTCCTGCGATATCTTGAATATCAATATCAATCGTCGTCACAATATCGTCCCCTCTTTTGGGTTCAATTTCCGAAATATCGCCCAACGGAATCCAGTACCCACCAGCCACTCGCTGCATCAATTGCATCTCTGAAGCACCTTCCAAAACATCATTAAACGACTCCTCCAAACCAACTTTTCTATCCTGCGTCACATAGCCAATCGTCCGATGTGCCAACATTTTATAAGGCTTACTCCTTCGGCTCAACCGATTAACGATAATGCCCCCTTTATAAGGCCCTAATTTTAGTAAAGGAAACGTTTTTATTTTTTGTAATTCCGGATAAGAAACCCCTCTGGCGATGAAATAGTAACGGTTTCCGATAATTCTTGCACTTTGCAAATTCGCTTTAAAATCCTCTTTTGTAGAAAAACGATCTTTCACCCACGGCATCAAACAAGTCGCCAACGAATCAATATTTTCATCAAATAATTTATCCGTCATCGCACCAGCTTTCGTATCCATACGGATTTCGTAAAACGGTAAAGAACTCGCTAACAAACTCCCATCTTTCGCCATAATACTGCCCCGCTCCCCTTTTACAGGTCGCAAATCAACATGAGCCGAATCCCTTTTTGTTTTCCAATAAGGCCCTTCCACAATCTGAATTTGTGCCGTTCTGATAAATATTGCAATCGCAATAATGATTAACATCACCATTACCGCATAAATTCGCCACAATATTTCGTTTTTTATGTCCATTTATCTTCCGCTGACGCAATTTACTCCGATTTTTATCGAAGCTGATGACGTTAATTTTTTCGTGAAATTTATTTGTAAATTGTTTATTATAAAAATAAAACGATTATTAAAAAAAAGGCTACATTATATTTTAATTGAAAACCAATTACCATTAATACACCTCATCTTTCACAATAATTTTTGTCGGCGGTGAAGTCAATTCTTGAATCGTTAGCCCTCGCATTTCCGTTTCTTTTATCACCTCCGTTTGCATACTTTTCAACATCAAATCCGACTTAATCGACAAATACTCCCAACTCGCCTTTTGAATATCTTTTTGTATCGTTTGAATATTCCTGATTTTGCGCTCTGCATACCGAGCATTCGCAATATAAATGAAACTCAAAAATGCGATGTAAAAAATGAATGGCAGATTTCTCATCACCCAATTTGTCGGCTCTAACGCAAACGGTAAATTCTTAGAAATTTTTGCCCACCTTGTATTTTTAGTTGCCATAACATTTACTAATTAATGATTTTCGAAGGGTCGGACGCTTTAAAAGCCTACCTTGCCTTCAGGCGTCCGACCCTTTCCGTTATATCGCATCAAACCTTTTCAGCAATTCTCAATTTCGCACTTCTTGCCCTTGGGTTTATCTTCAATTCTGCTGCCGAAGCCTCGACCGCTTTTTTTGTAATCGCAATAAAAGGACGATGAATTTTACCAAAATCATCTTTTATAAATTCGCCGTCAAAACGACCTTTTTTAACAAAGTTTTTGACATATCTATCTTCCAAAGAATGATACGACATCACCACCAATCTACCACCAGGTTTCAAGACTTCCAACGCTTCCGTCAAAAAATCTCGCAACGCACCCATTTCATCGTTCACCTCAATGCGCAACGCTTGAAAAACCTGAGCCAAATACCTCGGTCGCTTCCCTCGTACCAACGGATCTAAGATAATTAAAAAGTCAGAAATCGTTTTAATCGGTCTATTTTCTCGTTCGCTAACGATAGTTTCTGCCAAAGTTTTAGCATTCCGAACCTCACCGAATTCACTAAAAACTCGTTGCAATTCCTCAGCATTATACATCCGTAAAATATCTGCTGCGGTAGTTTCACCCACTTGATTCATTCTCATGTCAAGCAAAGCATTAAATCGGTAGGAAAATCCTCGTTCTGCTTCATTTAATTGATGTGACGAAACGCCCAAATCTGCTAAAATTCCATCTACTTGCGTCACCCCTTCTAATCGTAAAAATCGTTTTAGAAAACGAAAATTATGCTGTACAAAAGTCAATCTACCGTCTTCAATCAGTTGCGTTGTTGCATCAATATCTTGATCAAACCCAAAAAGACGACCATTCTCGCCCAATTGTTCTAAAATTGCTTTCGAATGTCCACCGCCACCATAAGTCACATCAACATAGATCCCGTCAGGCTCAATCGCTAGACCGTCCAAACATTCTTTCAACATAACTGGCTTGTGATAATCTTCTTCACTCATAATTTTTATTTTCTAATTTAGATCGCATTTTTTTGTAGGGCATTACCCTACTTTTCTTTAGTTTTTTTTATCCGATTTTTTCGGTAATACACTACCAACTGGAAACTGCCAACTATTTTTCAAAAGCTTTCCCCATAACTTCGTCGGTTAAGTTAGCGAACTCCTCTGGTTCGCTATCCAGCATCGCTTCGTAATTATCTTTCGACCAAATTTCAATTCGATTATGATAGGCAAACAGGACAATATCATTTTCAATCCCTGCATATTCCGCCAATGATTTCGGCATCAAAACTCTATCGCTTTTATCCACCGTCAATTCCGTCGCGCCGCGATAAAAATACCTTGCAAACTTTCGGTTACTCGCCAAATAAAGGTTCAAACCATTGATTTCAGCCGTAATTTTCGCCCAAACTTCATCGGGATAAAGCGTCAAACACTTTTCCATGCCTCGATTGATATGCAAAGCAGCATCTTTTGCTTCGCCTAATTGACGAACCAACTGCGAAGGCAACCGAAATCGACCCTTCACATCTACTTTACAATCATATTCTCCTTGAAGCTGAATCATGTTTTTCTATTAAAATTTTTTCTAATTCAAAAGTACGTACTTTTCCCACTTTTTCCCACAACTTACCACTTTTTTGTATAAAAAGTTTCCGTTTTTTTGGTTTTTTTGACACAACGGTAGCAAAAAATGACGATTTAAACCATATCGTTTCAAAACGCTTTTAATTAAAAAAATAATTTTTAGTAATTTTTTATATTTTTTATTTAAAAATAATTTTCGTAATTTATCAATTAAAAAATAAAAATTCATATCCTAACTCAACGTAAAATATAAATCGCTACTTTTTTAATTAAAAACTTAATTATACCTAAATTATTAATTTTTAAT
>Ga0306864_1000414_pt1 | contig 20186 bp, 16 predicted proteins | sample AntRauTorckE5430_FD_190448 | JGI IMG/M metagenome (GOLD analysis project Ga0306864, IMG submission 190448) | Saline lake microbial communities from Rauer Islands, Antarctica - Metagenome Torckler E5 #430 (v2) (version 2) | ecosystem: Environmental > Aquatic > Non-marine Saline and Alkaline >...
AATGCTGCGAGCCGTATGAAGGGCATGATGCTTTTGGATCACTTGGGTTGCAGGATTCTAGTCCACCTTCAGTTGATGACTCTTCTATTTTTCTCTTCATTTCGAAATAGACCTTGCACAACAGTTCGGTCGGATTCGCATGCGATAATCGAAAATAGGACAAGAGAAAATTGAAAATTGGTGTTGATGCCTTCGGTGGTTTATGAATGGATGTGGTGGAGGTAAGCAGAGAAATGAGAACGTCGCGCCAAAAAGAAAGAGAAGCAAAAATTTCATTGCACCCAGCACACACAGCGGCGCCGCCCAGCACCCAGCACTCACTTTGTTAATAGTCTTTCAGCTCCTTTCTTTAAAATGCAATGGCTTGGACAATGGTGGAATCCAATCCACCAAAAGGTGAAGTGGCCGGCATTCAAAATCGAAAGTGGTCCTAAATTATCGACGGCACTTTCGGTATAATATCGACCCTTTGTAGCCTGTCAACTTTGCCCACATCGTCGTTCGTGACGTCGAGAGAACACGATCTGTCGCCTGCCTCAAAACAGTTCAAATTATCTTGCATTGTCCATAATCGAAAGCACTTTGAAGGATTGTTGAATCATTGCTGAGTTATTTGTTACATCTCACGTCACTAGTACACCTGTATTCAACCTTGTCTGGGCTTTAAAGTGGCAATGTCAGCAATCATGGATGGCAAGCATGATAATTGGGACACCAGGGACCGCTTTGGATTCATGTCGATCACTACTATTATATTGTTTGATTTCTACACTCCAATGGATATTATACCTACATGGACAAATAAAGATTGAACTAACAACAATAAGGCATTTTCGCGAAAATCTTGTTGAAGATGAAGATCAATAACAGACTCTCTGTGGATCTTTCAAATGAAACATATTTACATATTTGCTGTACACCACTATTATTCGTTGTTATTACATTGACCTCAATTTTGCAACCACATAAGAATACATAGCCATCTTTAGCATGGTTAATGCGTCATCTTCAAAATCTATGCCGTTATTATTCATCTCTGACTGTAATATTTGAGACGCCACATATCTCTCAAAGTCATCATTGGATAAGTTGACACGCATCTCAATTGGTTCAAAGCATGCATCAAATGTGGGTGTAGTAGTGTCAAGATCCACGAGCAAAATAATATCACCATCTGAATTATAGCTGGCATCGTCTGATATTTCAGAATCATCATCAACCAATTCGTCGTCACTATCCTCTTCGCTATCCTCTTCATCATTCATATCCCATTCTGAGTCGGCTGATGATTCGTCAGAGCTTTGATTATAGAACATGTATGAATGCCGATATCCTGTGATGTCAAACTTGATGAATAGCTCTATTGCATACGCAATATGATCTTGGCGAAGAGCAAATACATAGTAGCAATGTTGCTGAGTCGGTATCGCCAGCTCTAGTATTCTGTGAACAAAATTGATTGCGAGTTGGTTGATGTTGGTGGCGTCAGTTTGTTCAATGGAGGTTGTATCCATTGCGCTTCGTGGTGATGGTAGTCGATGTGCTAGCTTTAGCATCTCATGGATGGTGGCTTCGTCAATAGCGGCCATTGTCTACTTCAATTCTATATTATATAACCTTGCAGATGTCAGATGTTGCAACTGAAAGAAGAGGATTGATGAGGAGTGAGGAGTGAGTGAGGAGTCTTGAGTCTTGAGGAGCAGGATATGAATTTTGTTTTCAGGGCAAATCTTGGCGCGCGCCAGGAGATATGTGCAAGTTTTGACTTGTGGGTCAAAATAAACATAACTTTCAACTTGCCCCCTTCCACGTTGTGCAACCGTTTTGCCCTGTCCACCATCCACCCCCCGACCACAGAAAATATATCCAATTTTTATTCCTTTCTGCGGCTTCTCACAACAACAACAACAACAACAACATAATCCTATCTACACCACTACACAGATCAATTGCAACCCTGCTGAATTCGTTTTTTGATGTTGTACTCGTACGGATGCAGTAAGAAAGGTCTAGAACTACTGATGTGAATCCCATCAGTATCATCTGAGATCATTCTGTACTATTTTTCTTGAACTACTTGCCTGCACATTATATTGCGCCTCTTTTGATCTTATCACCGCCTTCTCTGACGCAAACCTGAGATCATAGCCTTCACTCTTGTTTTCATTTGGCGCAGAAATGTGCTTTCAATGGAATCAATGTGAAGACTTCAGAGGCGCTAAACTATCAATCCCTGCTCCCAGACACTCTAACTGTTCCTTACTCATGGCGGACAGAGTCACAGGGTCTTATGCAGACATCGATAACTTTTCTTTTCTTGTAATGTTTGGAATGAAATTCTCTGATAACGAACAAAAGCGCATTTTAGCTCTTTGTGAATATACGAAAGAAATCGTATGTTTTCAATCTATCTATTTTGAACTTGAATTGCCTGTTGTGTCAATAAGAGGTTTCCTGAATGATTGTATTGAAGTGTCCCCACGAATTAGTCAGTATTCGAGTTCATACCCCATGTCTCTTATTCGTTACATTTGTGGAAGAGTGACACTACGCTACCGAGCAAATATTGAGACGGCTTTGCCGTCACTAATTTGTTGCGCTCATTCCGTTTTGGAACTAGCACCTTTGGTAGTGTGGCGATTGCATCCCAGAGAGTTGATGCTTGAGCAAATTTTACTCAAGTCATCCTAGTGGGTTCATGCTAAAATCTTATTTGTCCTTCTATTTTGATTGTTGCTTGATGATTCGTATAGTACTACTGTATCAAACTCCATCAGAGACGAAGACTGACTTATTGCGGTTTTTTTTAAACACTGGAATAAGCTATTACGAGTCTACTGCGTCCCAGTAATTTTAGATCGCCTACACCCCTGTATGCCATGTTAAAAACCGAGGCGCCGCAAGGATATGGTGAAAATCGAATATGCATCATCTTCTTGATGTAGCTTTGATTTAACTCGTAAATGCACGTGGCAACATGATACGCATCCACAATTAATGTGAATTTGAAGAAGATCGGAGGAAGTTCAAAGTTTTTACTAGACTATTCTGATCTTCCTGTCCACGACGGTATTATTCAGATTGAGCATAGCCGTGAGTCAAGGTCTACGCCAGAGGGAAGTGGTCCCAAATGATGGTAACTGAAGCCTTAACTTGACTGAAAACAAATCCCATCATGAAATCTCTTTTGTCATTTTTCTGCGTTTATGATTGCCTGTCTATGTAAACGAGCAACACCCCCTTGCGTTCAACTTCACATCCCATCAGCCTTTTCCTCCTCTGGTGGCTTCTAAGTCACGTTGCACTACAGTGGTTAATAATTTGAAAGCCACCTCCTTCTTCTCTCAACTGTGCATTTTGCGTCAAAGCCTGTCAAAGCCTTTCAGAAGATCATGATGAAACTTCTTGTTTGTTTCATAACCTGGAGGGAATGTTAGGGCTTCTGTGAAACCCCACAAATTAGCGTTGATTTCAAATTTATCCCCCCCCCCTCAAAAGAACTTCTGATCCATCATTGCTGTCACTTGAGTATTAGAATTTAGAATTCTGTTTCGTTGAAGACGACAAACAAGCTTCCACAACCACTTCCTGTGCCTTCCTTCTGCATTATCGTCAAATTTTACACTCTGACCTTTCACAGTCTTGTGTATAAGATATCCTAATCAACCATGGTATGCATCAATAATAGGACAGTTCTTCTTTCATCAATCCTAATCTTGCTTTCAAACGCATTTGTTTTCGATGCGCAGAGAAGAGTAGGTACAATCATTCGGAAGCAGCCTACAACATCGAGGGCTCTCTATTTTAATCACAAAAACGAGGGAAACTATGATAACAAGCCGCCATGGTGGATAGACGCCGAAGTTGACCTCCCTAAAGAAGAAAGTATGATAATCAAGAAGGAAAAGAATCGATTTGCTCAAGGTCAAGAACTAAAGGAACTTAGGTCTGACATTCAAAAAATGAAACAAAACCTTCAACTGTCATTGGCGACTGATGATTTGATGAGGGTGGTGGCGCTCACCAAGTCCATTGAAAGGGCTGAAAAGAATGATCCCGAGTTGGTATACTCTAGAGCACTGCAAATGATCGCTGGAGCTAACCAGTACAATACCAGAAAGAAATATGAAATCATTACTCACTATAATCAGGAGGCAAGAGCTGCACGAGCACACATCCCAAGACTGAACATGGACGGACTTTGGGTTGCAAAGTAAGTACGCCATTGCAATTTTCTCGAAATAGACTATCAAATCACTGATCACTCATTCCTCAACGCCATATCAGTTTTGGTCAAGGTAGCGAACTTGTCAACGTCACCTACACTGGAGATACCATCCTTGGAACAAGGCTTAAGATCGCAGGGCAGACATTTTTCGAAGCTGATCTCTCCCCAACAGTTGAAAGGGTTGATCTGGACCTTGCTCCAATCAAACTTGAAATACCAGTAGCGTCCAAGTGGGGAGTTGACAAGCTAGAACGCTTTGCTGGAAAAGCCCGCGATACACTGTCCAAAAGGTCTCTTAATTCTGACCTTCTCGACGGTAATCTCATTGCGTTCAATGGATACTTTTCATTTCTTTGGATTCCCACTAGACAACATGTCTTTTTTTCAAGGCCCAAGCCTGAGACTATCATAAAGCTGATGCGGGATTATATCAGCCAGGAAGATGAGATTGATAATATGAAGAGACATGTATCAAAGTGCTTTGAGAAGAACATTGACGAAGCATTCATTCGCCGCTCGATAGATAGTGCGAAAGATTTGGAACCCTTTCGTCGTATTGCTCGTGAACAAGATCTGCAGGCTGCGAAGGAGGATACTCAGATTATCTACAAGGCTTTCGAAATTCGTCAAACATCAATTGATGCAAAGGATCAACAATCTTTTTGGGATTTTCACAGGTGGATGAACTATATTGACAAAGCATTGAACCCTGATGAAAGTTAGAATAGATGAGCTCGATTGATGCCATTGATGTAGATATAAATCTGTGTGTGTGAGTAATAGAGACTAAGTTGTGATAAACAATTTTGACATGTAATTACATATGACTTTCTGAATAAAGTACAATTGTTGGTGGGGCTCTTGTATAACATCATCATCATCACATGTTTGCTAATAAAAAAAGATCAATAGTTGATTTCCTATGGCTTTAAAGTAGAAGAAGAAGATGTTTAATAGTTGACATAAGGAATGGATATGTTATCATTTGGTTGAATCATCTTCTTTGAAATACCTACGATACAGTAATTTGAAATTTGAATTTTGAAAATATGACTAATAAAAAGCGCGTAAAATTTACAACACATTGACAACCAACAAAAAATACCGAACAATCAACAATCAACAACCAACCACTACTACTGTTGTACCTACGACACCACGTTCTCACTAGACATCCCTTCTATCATAGGCACCATTTTCATAAAATTCCTACATAGCGATGACATCATCCACAGATGTAGTCTACTTTCATGATTATTTTCCGCTCAAAACAGAAACTTTGCAGCAGGATCTAGAAACGGTTGCAGCAGAGGCATTCTTTGAGCTTGCCAATGCACCAATCGTTGCATTCCGAATAAATTCCAAGAAACAGAGGGGAAAAGAAGTGAGAGTAATTCAAGATGGAGAGTGCCAAACGCACACGGGAGGCATCGTCTGGGAAACGGCATATTTGTTGGCCTCTTACTTAATTCAAAAGGCAGATGGAAAGGTAAAGAATGGTCTTGGAAAAGTATTGGAAGTGGGCGCAGGTTGTGGAATGCTCAGTATGATCGTCAGTGCTTCCAAGCTTGCCAAACTAGTTATCATGACGGAAACCACTGCAGTTCTACCTAACCTCGCAAAGAATCTGTCTCATAATATCAAAGTGAAAGAGGAAGATTGTAATTGCTGTTGTTCAGAAGATAAGATTTCTGTGCGTAGGCTTAGATGGGATGACCATTCAAAAGATATTGAGAGCTGCAAGGCCGACAATAGCAACGATCTTGATCCACATTCCTTTGATACCATTATTGGGACAGACGTAATTTTCTCCACGACGCTCGTCAAACCTCTTTTGAAAACACTGAGGGTCATGTCTCATGGGGGCTCTAAGATATATCTATGCGTACAAATTCGATGTCAAGATTCTCACGATTTGCTCCTTAACGAGGCTGAAAATTACGGATTTCTGGTGAATGACTGTACAAATGATTTGGAACTCATTCCTGAGCTGGAATGGGGTCTAGCAATGGATTGCAAACTACTGTTCTTGACAGTCAAGTGTGAAACGAAGACACTAGCGAAAGCGAGGAAAAGTATAAAGAAGCGGAAGCATTCGAATGAGGCTAGTAACAGTAGTAAAAAGCGCAGCTAAGATATTGCTTTGATGAGGAATAGCAGTCACTTAGGCACCATCACCTGCAATCCAGCGCGACAATAGCTAGTATTATCAGTTATGCACCACACTCGAATTTGAGCAAATAATTCTGAACTCATTTCCTTCTCTTCTTTGTGTTGATGCATGACTATTACGCAATCTTCCTGCTGAAAGTTGTGCATCTCAGCATGTAACTTTTAGCATTCTTCATCCTGGTTGTATGATACGATTTCTGATTTTTCCGCAAGATCCATTGCACTGTTGTTGTTTTTGTCGGCTTTTGAGAAAAATGGTTTCATAACCTAAACATATCTGTCCAAGGAGTAAGTTAATTGTTCAGCAGCGTGCAAAAACTATCGTACCTCGTACCCCAAAGACAAACCAACAACTTTCAACTAGCAACTTGCAACTACGACGGGTACTACTGAATATATGTATCGTACTTATTGGACAATGTACGATAAGCACAACAGTTTGCAGTTGAAAATAAAGGAATTGCAACAGAAAAAGCAATGGACGCATCAATGAAAAGCGACGAGGAAAGGGAATCCCTCAGCCAGAACTTTACTCCGATCCAATCAAGGAAGAGATTGCCTCAACCCATTTGCTCCAATGCATTATGTCCCAGTATGGATCTCATTGCTCTTGGTCTTGGTGCATCCAATCCCGACGACAAAGACAAAGAATTAAACACAAATATCGCAGATGACAATACCAACAGCAAATCTGTGAGCTCAATGATTATCGTTTATAGAACGATTTCATGGCAGAAGATGTTCACAATCACACAGTCGGATCTTGCTTCTGCTGCTGCTGAAGTTGAGGATGAATCACAAGCTGAATCTCAAGATAAGGATGACAACGCAACCAACAAAGACGATTATGAAGCAGTGACTTCCACAGGATCAATTGGAGCGACCAATCTAATCTGGTCACCCGATGGACGAATCTTGGCCATTGCTCTTGTCAATGGATCAACACTATTTTATGACATTGAAAGCTGCGCCAGTCCCGGCGTCCCTCCAACTCCTATATATGCTCTGCCCTGCCCGCCTCGGATCCCAAATGATGATGCCTCCCATCAATTCGCATCACCAATTCTTACCAGATCCATGACGGCGGCGAGAAAAAAGCGTTTGCTGCGCATGGCAGGTAAAACACCTTCGAACGATATCCAGAACGATAACGAGAAAAATACTAATAAGGAGGCTGAGAACAAGGAGTCATCGCGATCACATCAGAGAATCAAAGCCATTCACTGGCAGCGGATCCGACATCGGCATACGGCCGAGTGGCATTCTAGAAAATATTATGTGGATCGTTCGACGCATTTTCTTCCCCCCTGTCATTACACCATGGAAGCAACGCACGGGGCGTATTCGGGCGAAGCCATGTCCACGACACTGACCTTAAATGATGGATATAATACAGATGGTGGACAATTGCATGCTCCCATGGCAAAAACTCCGCTCTCGATACTAATGACGTTGAGTGACGATGGTTTAGTGCTATATTTGAATGGAAGATACAGGTTGCTATCGACCGCAAATGATAACAGGGGCGACAAAGGGCGAACACATTCTTTGCAGAGGGAACTGGTTTCTACAAGTGATTTCCATATTTTGGCATCTACCAAGAGTTCGAAATCGATGAAACTTGTGCTATATAGTATTCCAACTCTTGTTGGACATCGTTATAACTTGCAATTCATTTCCTCGTCGTATGGATCGATTACGAATCATTTGACAACCATGAGGACCGGTATGGAAGAATCCTATGGTGCTTGGGGTTCATCTTTGAGACAGCTGGATATAAAATTTGATCAGCTCATGAATCTCATGAAAAAATACAACGTGATTGCACAAAATGGTGATAATGAAGAGGAAGCGCTGCGATTGGAGTTGCTGAATTACATCCTTGGAGGACATTCAATGCGTAGTGCAGACAGTTCTAATGCTATGGATCAATTCTTTACTCATCCTTTGATGAATGACCAGCTACTAATTCGATTGTTCCGATCGTTAGAGGCTAATGTGGCAGGAGTTGAAGGTTTACTCAGACGGAAAGTATTGGGCCCTGTTCGATCTCTCGTATTTGATACAGGGGAGTTGCATGGTTTAGTGAAGACAATGAATACAAATATGCCTTACAAAGGAGATGGCGACCTTAACGACGACGACAGGAACCAAGGAAGCGATTTTGACGGGCTACCAGCATTGATGGACGATGACACTTGCATGAGATTGTGTGAAGCGGCCGAAATACTTTATATTGTAAGTGAACAATGTGTGGCACAGACCGTAGAGATTAGGCATCGACTTGAGTGCATAACTAGGTGGATTAGAGGCACTGCATCTCAGGTGAAGGCTCGAGGTACAGCCGCTGATAGCGTACAAAGGGAAAATGCAAAAAAGAGACGAGTGCCAGAGCACGTTCTTCGAAAGGTAGCGAGTTTCTTGTCGTCACCGTTGAAGAGTGCACCCAGTGATCTCGAAAAGAAACGAGGATCGACGGAATGCATGTTGGGAATTCTCCTATCAGATTATTTTGCAAAGGATCATGTCTACATTGAAAAAACTTGCAGTCCTTTACAGAGGAGAAAAAGTATCGAATCCAATTCAGATGGATTCCATAGTTTTGTTGAGACACCATCTTTAAAGATTGCACTGGAAGTCACAAAAGAGATTGCCGTTGAATTATTTGATGAGCCAAGAAAAGTAATGAAACGTCTTGTTAACCACGTGAATATCACTGTGGAGGAATGTAGCAGCCAAAACAACTTGGTCTCTACTTTACACAGTCGTTTTATTGACAAGACAGGGGATAAGTCGGCATTTTCTGAGAGTGTGCACTGGACTATGTTCGCAAACACATGCTCATCGGGTGATTTGGAACATCAACTGGTACAAATAACAGGCATCCCCGCATGCTACAAACATCACCCAAAATATTACAAGACTTTATTTTTGAGCGTGCCTCTACATTTGAAGGAAATGAAGTTTTATGGTGACGATGGAAATAGTACCCTGACTTCGGAAAGTTCTCCTAGTTACAAAGAAGGCCGACAGTCACTCAGTCTTCTATTGAAAGAAGAGGCTGAAGATGGCAGAGTTGATGAAGAATTATGGCTATTTGCATATGATGAACTGCCCTTTCAAAAAGTTGAAGCGACCTATGACGAATTAGGGAGATTTGTGATTCGAAAGTTTGATCCAATTCAGGATTCGGTTGAGGTCTTGACGAAAGATGAGGACATTGGGATTGAGTCTAAATGTAAGTGTGGTTTCCAGGATGATCTCAATGTTTGCAAATTCATTTTTTACAAATCTCACAATTTATCTCGTCACATAGGGCGATGTGTACGCTCAAAAGCTGCCACTGACACTTCATCCTTGATAATGAGTGGCTCGCGAGGAATTGGCGGATTGACATGTAAGAAAAGTAATACTATAGATCTCTTTGATTTGGAGGAGGATGAAGATGATAGTGATGATGACGAGTCCAGCGAAGAGGAGTAGTAATGACATTTTAATACGAGTAGAACAATTCAGTCAAAGAAGATGAATACATGGTCACTGTCCAGCTAGTATAGTTGTATTGAGACGTTCCATCAACGAAGGCTGTCAATAATTATTACTCGTGCATTCTTCAAAACATGATATTATTTAGCACAATATAGCATTGTTATAAATTATCTAGAATATACAATCTTCCTCGCCGTCTGCCGTCCGTGAGGGGTCTGTAGCAAGAAATGAAAAAACTGTATTTACAATGGCATCAAAAGGCTGTGCCTCTCTGCAATTATGATATCTTCGATCTCATCCTCGGGCTTGATCCAAGGGGCCATGCTTTCCTCATTTCCAAAGACCTTCTCCGCATATTTGAACATTCCTTTCACAGTCTCTACCAAAATGGGAGTTGTGAGGAAGTTAGGCAGGTTACCTCCGACTTCTAGCTGAAGGATGTATTCAACATCAAAACTATCTGGTCCGGTGGGCTGAAGAGTGGTGGCAAATAAGTGACTCTTGGCCCTAGTATGGCGTTCAATGTCATCTGGGAATAAATGGTTATGCCACTCCTCCAATTCGGTTCCCCAGATAACTGTACGTTTGTTCGGCATATTCTGAATTCCACAAAGGATTAATTGCTCTCTCCCATCCACAATTGGGTTACTCTTCGTTTGACAATACCCAACTCCTAAACGTTTGCAATCTCCATATTTAAAGTCCATGGCAATGTTTGCAGCATCCACATCGTAGATAGGATAGATCTCATCTACCTGTTTTATTTGTGGATCCCACTTGGCACGCTCTTCGAAGTTCATGATGAACTCAGCGAACTTCATCCCGACACAAGGGCCTTTGAGGGATGATCGAAACCTAACAAGGGGGCATCCAAGGCCCTGAAAGTTGTCTATTTTCTCGATCTGGTGAACTAATTGTTTCTTGTTGCCTCCGACTTTCTTCCATTTCAAGTTTGACGGGTCTTCGAGAAAGGTGGACAGAAGTAATATTGTTAGGCGTCAATTTTTGGGTATCAATGTTTGTAAATTCCAAACTGGTCAGTGCTTCAAAGTCGTACTTACATTTTTGATCAGCAATGTCGAAGCCTCCGTCTTGTCCATCAATCGCCATGGCAGCCAAGGGAGATACTTCTCTAATTCTTCCAAACAATTCGTCAAAGTCTGGTATCTCAATCTCAACTCCATCGGTCTTGGAAGGAGTTGTCCTTTGCATGGCTCTTTGTTCAGTAAACATTGGCATAGAGAAAGCACAAACAAGACTTCTGGAGCTAAGAGCATTCATATTGAGCATGACAGCGATGACGGTAGATCTCTTGAATATGGTCATGATTTCAAAAGTTGTTGGTTTGTAAAGTGTGTAGTGAGTGTATTGTTGTTGTCTTTGTATATCAAAGAGGTCTTCGTTTGTTACTGAAAGAGAGTAAAGGATTAAGATTTTTGAATTATGAAGGACGGTGTGGTGGAATTGTATGATCGGTGCGTGGGGGGGTGATGTGGAAGGAAACTTCAAGATTTGATTGGTAAAACGGTGCGCCGCGCACATGATCAAACGTCCGGGTTTTCTCTGACGAACGACGAGACTATTGAAGTGATGAGTGCGTTGCATTGATTACCCTGTTGGAGTGGGTGTACAAAATTGATTCCTGGTCGTCACGCTTCTTGCTGTTCTCCCCCCCCCCTCGCAGATATCTTTCTGTAGTCTGTAAAATCTTCTGTCATCATCTTCTGTAATCTGTAGATCTCTAGAGAGATACCGCTTTTTAGCGTGCGTGCTAGCTAGCGTGGAGGGCAAACTGCTGCGCTGCTAAACCCTGTCCCTTTACTTACCTATTCTTGAGGATTTCCTGTTGTTAGAATATTCAACATTCCTGCGCTGCTTCCTTTCTTCACCAATTGGACAGCAATAGACATGCTTTAAGCAAAAATTTTCATCAGCTGATTTTCATGCAAAGAATTCATCACTGCTTCCATATGTGCCCACAAGGCACATCCGATAGCTAGTGATAGTATGAAACAATATTGTTCGTTTCAATTTTGAAAGTAAAAAAATTAGATCCAGAATTATGCTTGAGAGCTCTTGAGAGCTCCTTGCAAAGAACAATTTGTGGCCGGAGCATACACTTTTTCGGAGAGAATTGAGAAGTTTCATAATTTGATTTGAATTCAAGTTCATCTCAGTTCTAAGTGCGTTGCTATTTAACTAGCGCTCGTAATTGACATGACTCATTTGGAGTATGATGCTAGATGGAACATTTTCCAATAATTGTTGTTGGAATTGTGGGCACCACCACATCAAGGCATTTTGTCGTATAATATGTACTTACAAGGTGCGCTCTAGAGAGAGAGGTCTAAAATAAATTAAAGTAGCCCTGGTCGTGTCCACTTCATCTTTCTCAAAGCATAGAGATGTGCCATGACCTCTGGCCAGCCATGCTTGATGTATTTTGCCACAATCAATGTCCGATCATCAAAGGAGCTCCTGCCTGTCGCGGCAAGAATGAGTGAGGATAAAACAGAAGATTGGGAAAAGTCAACAAACTTGTCCTTTGACTTTTGATTCAAATAATGTCATTCTATCATAGGTAGTACGATAGGTAGATAGATAGATCTTGCTACTTGCGACTTGCTCATGAAAATGGTCATTACTCATTATTACTATATTAGTACAATTTATATTTAAATAGCTTTGTTTCGATATTTCGATAGCTAAATTAATTGATGAGTCATTTTCCATGGACCACGCTACACGATGCCCGACGATACACGACACCTATCAAGTATCAAGGGTCAAGGCTTCTTTTACAGTTGAAGTTATGCAACTCCACCATTACAATAAAGTGCAGTGACTAACTACAAGAGCCCCTCAGCGTTTTGAGCAATTTCCTTTCAACAGAGATCAAACAAAGACTGCGCATTTATAATCAAGTAGTTGAATCTAAGGAATTAGAATACGAAGGACAAGACGTCTCAAAAATTAGAAAGAGTATATGCAAGTAGAGCGAACAGAGAAGAATAAAGGAGAGATGCAATCATCATCTAGCGAATCAGAGTATACAGACATAAACTATGAATCTTCACATGATGACAGTCTTATGGTGTCCTTCCCATCCCGCCCTCGAAAGTCAAATCGCACGGGCAGAGGCTCTATATCATCTCAATCTGAGAGCTCAGACACGATTAGGGTGTCCTCTAAGGACGGTGATGTTACTGTCTCACAAGCTGACAGTCAATCAAAAAATTCCATAGCACAGCAGGCTGGACCGGTAACACATGGGGACAGTTTCAAATCTATAAAGGGTAGCAAGGAATCACCTTCGTTATTAATTTTAAGTGAAAACGAAGAAGAGATAGATGCGCATGCAGATGGCGCAAGAGATGTCAAGTCTTCTATTAGCTGCTCTGCTACTTCCGAGGAAACTAGTTTAAATCATGATACTATACTAACTGTTCAAAATACATTAAGCGGCTCAAGTGATCATGATCACTCCGACAGTGATAGCAGTGACACAAGTGACGAAGATAGCAGCAGCAGCTGCAGTTCTTCTGAGTCAGAGACAACGGAATCGGAACAAAGTCAAAGCCACTCCGAAGTATCGACCATACCTTATCCGACTGCAGGGACATCGACTGAATTCTATGGGTGGGGTGAAATATCAGAATCTGATCACAGCCAAGATGGGTCGTATTATAGATCATCCAACGCAAGTAGTGTCAAGTCAAATAGAACATTTCATGTCGGATTCTCCGATCGGAATCGATGCGATGTTTCTCTAACTGAGTCGCAAGCTTCAAGAAGCGTTATAGAGGAGGAATTTATAGAAGATGAATATGATCCGAAACGACCTTGGAAAAAGAGACCTGCTGAGTTGGAATTAGATCAAATATCTGAAAAATCATTTGCGATGAGTGCGTTGAGCGGCAGTGAATCGGGTTCTATCTTTTTTGATAACGGAGATTGCAAAAGTAAAGCCAAGGAGGTAGGATATTTGTGCGATAACCAAGAAACTTCAAAAGGGGGAAAGAGCGTGTACTTAGATACGAAAAGTGAAGAATCGGGGGAGAGCGTGAAATCAACAAGATCATCGTTAAATTCTGACTTGAGTGTTTTGAAAGTTGCAAAGGAAGCTTTGAGAAAAGGCAGCGTTAGTCTTTCTGAGGTGCCAAGGAGGACTTCCGAATCTAAATTTACATTAACAACTCAGGCACAGTCGATGACGAAACATGAGCCATTTCGCCCAGGACCAACGCTGACAAATTCCACGACACATGCTACTCAAGAAATACTTCACACTGAAGCAAACAAGCCTTTGGGGATATCAGTCCAAAGACCACAAGCGCGGCCTGCACGGAGTAAACATCGGGCATTCCCAAAGATGGGTCTCATGGTAGACTCCAGTTTACCTTCTATAAATGAGAATGGAGATTCTCTTTTTGACAATGATATGATGAATAAATTACAAAGTGAGGCAACACCGGATTCTGATCTAAATGTTGCTGATTTCAGGGCTAGGGCGGCGAGTTCTCCTCTAGCTAGTATTGAAGAAGGAGAAGATGAAGCAGTAGATTTAAATTCTTCTCGGCTACCTGCACACTTAGATACAAAACATTTATCTGCGGAACAGCCTAGCGCAGAGGATTCAGCCCGTTACATATTCCGAGATGGATCAGGGAATTCCCTTGATCACGAGGGATCGTGTATTGACTTGGACCTAGACCTGGACCTAGAAGTTGATCTATCTGTGGCTGATAGCAGTGATGACGAGGATGAGTTTCGTCCAATGGCTCGTAGGACCTCATTGTCTCTTGGACTTCAACAGGCAAGGCACGGTCTCTCCACTAGACGTATCAGACGGTCAAACAGATCTGCTTTATGTTGTAGAAAGATGAGACAAAGCTGTGGAAGATGCAAATACATGAGTAAAAGAACCTTGTTTTTAGCAGCTGCGACCATTACAATCCTAGTTGTGAGTTTGGTCATGGTACTTGTTTATACTATTCCCCAAGACCAGGAACTGAACAAGCACCTTCCATCAAAACTGATTGAGAGTAAAAGTCCTTCTCCTCAGCCTAGTAGTCCTTCCTCTCAGCCCAGTACGGAAGTCTTCACTTTGTGGCCAACACCGTTAGACACATACACCCAGAAGTATACTCAAAACGTGGGTACTGAATCCTAATAGTATAATAGAAGACTTGTTTTATCACTGCACTTCTTTACTTTCATTTAGCCTTGGCTTTGTGATAGTGCTGGCACGTTCGGATACCGGATGGAAGTCTGTGCGCGCTTGCTACTTATGATAGTACAGGGTTATTGTTTGGAATTACTGCGCCTCTAGAACCAAAAACAGGTCATGTAAGTAGTGTTTAGAAACAGTGTAGACGAGCTTGTATGAACAGTGATGTGGAGTTAATCCAGCAAGAACGTTTGGACCAGCAGTTGTAACCTGCATAAGCGGAAATGGAAACTGCTCGTCTGCGATTGGTGCATCGTTATAAATCTATTATGTCGGACCCTTTATTGCAGCTTTTCTTGTGGCTGAACTCAGGAACTGATGAATTGGAATGTAGCAAAGGAAAAGGACGATTATGATTTCTCTAGAAAAGATGATGAAGATGTAATGCAAAATGTAGAAATCGAAAAATGAGTTCCATCCACTTGCACGTCATGTTGTCATGCAATCGTAGAGATCTTTTATAGCGATTATAAGTTATAAGTGGTCTTGTCAGATGATTATTGTGGGCGACGAAAGATGAAAGAAAGGTTAGGAATAGGGACACTTAGTAACGTTGAACCTTTGAGTCAGCATATCTTGTACCTATGTATTCATTCGGTGACTGTTTTTTGCTATTACCTAGAATAGAACTTAAAACAGGTCAGTAAGATACTTCGTGCTTTATTTCTTCTCAATAAATCTCAGATATTCTATGTAGTCTGTAATTTCCTGGGCAATCTGAATATTATCTCCATCACCACATCCATTATGACACTCCCCACCATTCGTGCAATCCATACATATATTCTGTTCGCATTCAGTACAGTGTGTTATCCATGGTGATGGTGACTGTAGCCCTCTAGCCTTGACTTGATCACATTGCTTGCAACCCTTGCACTCCTTCACTTTCCCACCACCATCACCAAGACCACAGCATTGATAAATACAATAATGCAAACTGCAGTTACCGCAGCGAATGTTAGTTGTGCATTTGTCGCATCCCTCGCAACATGTCGTTATGGAAGTCTTCTTATCATCTTTGCACATTTGGCAGTAAGACGTTCTGCCACATTCATTACAGTCCTTCACCGTATCGGGGTGTTCATACGGTTGACGAAGATAGTAGCATATATCACATTGAGCCATAGTTGATTCTTATTCAGTGATGATTCTTCTTTGTCAGATTAACCTCTTTTTGTCCTCTGGATTTTTTTTGTCGTGCTCAACCCTGTCTTGATTTTCGAGACCACGTACGTAATTATTTGATGTGATATGGCTGGATCTCTATATCGACTGATGATCGGATGGGATTGTCACGTTTTCGTTAGGAGGAGGTTTATCTTTATTGGATGATAGGGTGCTTGTATGCTCTTGTATGTGTCACAACAGTAGTGTCACGGCAAATGTATTGAACTGAAATGAGCTGAAATGTATCTAGGTATGGTAAGTACTTGCGACTTGCGAGCAGTTGCAGTAAGAATGGTTCGCTCTTCGTTCTTCGTTCGCTTGGTTTTGATGAAGTTGATAGGCATGAGTCTAAAAAGTAAAAAGGTCGTTCATACGAGCGAAGCTAGTAAAAAGTGATTATTAGGTTATGCGGCCCGCCGGGTGATCGTCTGATGATTCGAAGTTGTTGTATCGTACATACAAGCTACATGCTACATAGTAAATAGCTCTAGTCGCTAGCTCATAGCTCATAGTAGCTGCTTCGTACGCACCCCCTATTATCACTTGGCTCAATGCACTGTAACTATTTTCTATTATTAACTAATAGGATATACATAACACACAAATTGTACTGACTCCTTTCTCGATATTATAAAATGGCTACCCTTCTTTACAAAGAAAATATCTGTGGATGGTGCGGCAAGGATGATGCTCCGCTCCATTGTATATGTAAGCAAGTATGCTTCTGCGGTACGACATGTCAGAAAAAATTGTGGAAAGACCAGCATAAATTGATGTGTACAGAGGCGAAAGTGAAAAGGGATTCATCGTCGTATTCAACTGGTGACATCGTAAAAATACACGGGTTGCAAAGTGAACAAGGAAAACGAATGAATGAACATTTAGCGGAAATCATTTCTTTCAATGAAGAGAAAGAAAGATATGAAGTTATTTTCACTATGAAACAGTGCGTGGTCAAAACAGCTTCGATGAAGTATGAAAATCTGGCGATGCACCTGTCTGTTATTGAAGGAGCGAAAGGTTGTAAGAGAACAAAATTGTCCGACATGGGTACCCCTGAAAATCATGAGGAATGGATGAATGAATGCAAAAAGGTAGCCAAAACATTTGCGAGAAAAAATGAAACAGGCAAAAATATTATGGATAGATTGAAGAAAAACGACAAACATCTTCTTCAAGCAATTGCCATGCCGGGTGGTATTACTTTGACTTCCAAACAAACGGAGCAAATGCTTAAGAACGGCTACCTTGATTGGTTGTTCAAACATTTTGAATATCCAGCTTTGATCGACGAAGCCAATACACCATCCTTGAGTATGGACAACATGCTATGTGTAGCAACGACAGTCTTGAATAAACATCAGCTAGGGGTTACAAAGGAACAAGATCTCAATCATTATCGAGTTGAAGCATGTAAAAAGATGGCACCACTTATTATGGCTGTAGCAACGAAAAAACGAAGATCGTTTCAACATGTAGAGTATTGGGTTTTCCTCCAAATGGGATTCGTAGTTTTATTACAAAATTGTTTGCTTGCGGATCAATTGGCATCTACCGTCCTACTAAATCAGCTGGATCCTTTCGTCACAAACACGTTACTACAACACTGCGTCGACCTGCTTTCTTCAAATCCGAAATTGAATCTGAAAAAGAAATCAGGCTTATTGCGAAATGAAATGGGCTCAAAAACTGCGTTGGAGTCACAAGAAAAATCAATGAAGACAGTCCTTATGCCAGTATTTCTAGAATTGATGGATTATGACAATGTTGGAGAAAGATGGGTGACGTATATTGGTAAAATCAGTATTCCTCCTGGAATCGAAAATTATTCACATAAATCGCTTGCATCGGTCATCTTTCGCCTCTTTGCACAAGCTGTGTTTGATGAAAGAAATAATGCCATGGCTCCTCGACGAGGAGGACAGCAATTAGTTGAAGAAGTGAAATATATACACAGCTGTATGAATAGGTGTGAAGCATTGAGAGAAATCATGGGACCATTTAATTATGATCTGGCTGCAGTGCAGACACCTTCACAGCTACTTCGATGGGCGAACAAAACTCTTGAATCATCTCTATAATATGTGTATACTGTACCACATTTGCGATTAATCAGATCGCAACAAAACCACTTACTTTTGGAAGCGAGTCCCAAATACACATTTGCAGCCACCAATCATGTTTAGACCCCAAAACAACGGAGAGGGAAAGGGTGACGATGCTCTCAAAATTTCTTGGCAATGGAAGAATTACAGAAGATAGCAAGGATGGAAAGCCGTTAATAAGAGAGAATATTACTGATTAGATGTTGAAGTATACAAGCAAAATGAAGATATGAAATGCTAAAATTGAAATTGAAAATAGTGCCTTCGTGGTTGATTGTTGACATAGATTTCAAACATTAGCGACTCGAGCTGATATCTTATCTATGTTCGTTATGTGACCTTACTTGCATATCATTTCTTCATACTACGCTACAAGTATAGATTAGCATTTGCAGCAGCAATTTCAAAGATATCGATTATGAACATGAGTTTGGAGTTGAGCAAAGCGGTTATTGAGAGGTTTGGATCAAATAATTCTTGTAAATCCTCCTGATGACACGCACGAATAGACGCCACCACACCTCCTCCGAGCTCAGAGGCGACAAGCCTTTCTTTCTCATTGTGATCCAGCTTTACACGACGGTAAATGTTCGTAATTGGGGAGGCACTATTCAATCACGTGTGCGCAAAAGAAACCTAGGATCAGCTGAAAAGAATGCAATCACTCTACGAAACAGACATGTTTATAGATGAAAATTCCAATCATCTAGTTGGAGAAGAGAAGGTCGTTGAGACTGTAGACCCCTACATTCGTTCTTCGAAAGAAACACCATCTCCTTTAAAGTGCAAAGATCGTATCAGTGTTATGGAACTCTACACTGTTGATCAACAAGTAGACCAATATGGACAGCCTAAAAAGCACAATCCGAATACGAACTCTACAATCATGGATAGCCGCGACAATGACATAACCATTGATGTTCCTAGAGAAAGAGAGGGGACGAAAGAAGGGGTTCGTTCCATATTGGGACTATACGAAGTCGATCAGTCTATCCAGCTGATTAAGAGAGTTAAAGATGATGCTGTGAATGCTGAGTCAATCAAGAAACTGTACAATTTAGATCAGCTTGTTGATAGGGGAAAGATATCTCTACCTAAATCAGTTGAAAAGACAGACAAGATAGAGATTGGAGTACCTAATGAGGCCGTCCTTCGTGCAACGTCAGCTTTGACATTATCCCAGAAAGATTTGGATGGTATCCATCAAAAGGAGAATATGAGTGGTATCGAAGAACTTTATAATTTAGACTGTGAAGTGGACAGGCGAATAGCTTCGAATAAATACGAAGCTGACGTCGACGGCCTTTCCCAACTGTACCAAAGAGATTGTCAAATCGAAAAAATGGAATATCAAATGCCTGTGAAAATGTCGAAACCCGGAAAAGGAAATATGGTTCAAGAGATTGATTTGACTCTTCACCCTGATGATGATATCATGGATACACTCTTTGCTGTTGACCTCGAAATGGACGTTCGCAATGAAGCGAAAGACACCAAATGTGATATCGATGCAATCATCGACCTCTATCATGTTGATCAGTGGGTGGACAAAACGACATATAATATTGAATCTTTCAGTGTGTACCGAGATTTGCATCTGCTCGATCTCTTGGTGGATACTTGTGGGAGTGCGAAAGTCAGTATAGATGACTTTGTGGATCCAGCGACGAAGTCGATGATGAATCAATACAAAGTTGTTGCCACCGCACAGATGAATGCGTTCTGCAGAGGAACCATTGATGTTGCTGAGCTTCTCAGAACGGACTTGGAAGTTGAAGGTCTCAAATGTGATCAT
>Ga0306864_1000415_pt1 | contig 20175 bp, 14 predicted proteins | sample AntRauTorckE5430_FD_190448 | JGI IMG/M metagenome (GOLD analysis project Ga0306864, IMG submission 190448) | Saline lake microbial communities from Rauer Islands, Antarctica - Metagenome Torckler E5 #430 (v2) (version 2) | ecosystem: Environmental > Aquatic > Non-marine Saline and Alkaline >...
TGAGAATTTCTATTTACTGTTCTTGTCTTTTCTTACTTCTTCTAAAGGTGCACCTCTTGCCTTTTCTTACTTTTTCTAAAGGTGCAAAAACCCGCAAAAACGCTTGAGCTGATCCGGACATTTGCCCGCGTCTGTGAATGGTTTTGAGAATTCCTCATTCGTACCCGCCCGCGCCAGAATCTAAATTTTTCCCGCCATTTTCTTCTCTGTTGTAATTCAAGCAAAAGACAGCAAAAGAGGTGAAAAAATGAAATAATCACCATTCATACCATACATAATCCATAATCACCAATCACAGCACCACGACAAATAAAATAAAATCTTTCTGTTAACGTATTTTCCATTGTATGATACCATGATCACCTGTTTTCACCATCAGCTTCTTCTGCTAAATTCCTTGGTATTTACCTTTCGTTTTGCATCAAGTTTCAGCTCACAAATTGCTCCAGAAACAACAGTAATCCAGCGTCAAAATGTGAAGAAAGTGCTGGACGAAGTCTATGGCACAGAACACTCAGATCAATGGCAACAGCGTCGCAGCGAAGCTAGAATATTTGGAAAGGAAGACGCATCTCTTCAACTGCCACAAGATGAATTGGTCTACGGGGAACTGGGTATTGATGCTCTAGCAACGATACTCGATGCTGTAGGAGTGAATGAAGGTGACAAGTTTTTGGATATTGGAGCAGGAGATGGTATGTTGGTTACCGGAGCGTCCTTGCTCTATCCAGAATTTATAAAAGTTTCGAAAGGAGTTGAAATTGTTCCAGATTTGCATGAGCGTTCGATCGTCTTCCAGAGTAGATTGGAAGAATTTATAGAGATGGACCAATCGGAAGAATATATTGGGATGTGTCCTCAAACGTCACTCCACCTGGGAAATTGCTATGAGCCAGACCATGAATTGAAGGATATTTTCTCACAGACTACGCTAGCGGTGTGCTTTGCCACTGCGTGGTGCCGTGGGATACCAGGGCGAAAACTTGAGAGACTTTCAGAGGCCCTGGGCAGAAATGGTTTGTCTCCACTTCCCACTGGGGCTCGTTTGGTTACCATTGATGGCGTACTTGATCATCGGAAAGATGGATTCAATTTAGAAGGAGAATTAAAGTTTTATTGGTACGTTCATGCACCCATTGAATATGTTTGATTGACATCAAGGTCATATGCCATAATGCATCTGCCCATTCTTACATCATGGTTTGTATTTCCAGCCCCGACACTGCACCATTTTCAATTGCCCGTTTGTATACGAAAGAGTGAACAGTGCGAGTCTGCAATTTCTGTGCACATGCGTGTCAGCCTTGAGAGCAATGTAAACACCTATTATTATCGGGAACATTTCACCACAGCCACCTCGATCGAAAAGTTCACTGAGGTTTTAAAGATAACAAAATACCAAAAAGTTAAAATACTCAAAAAAGATGTCATTTCACTCACTCCATCACTATTATCAATTATCTACACCAATCCAGCACCTGCGTCCACATGCAAGACATCGAAAACACACGACTAGTTATCCTTGACAACACTGCATTAGTAGTTGGTATTCAACAGCCTTCTGTGGAGTCATTCGAACCGATTTGAATGTTGATTTTTACTATCGTCTTCTACTGCCCACACTAAAACTAGTGCAGTGCAAAGGCCGTTTGCGAGCATTATTTTTTAGGACGTCAAGCCATCGATTAGTCCAATGATCATTCCCTAAATTGTCAAGAATCAAATCAATCTCATTTACCAGCCACTTCATCAGATTGACCTGTTCATGGTTCGTCATATGTAACACACCGAGTCCCCAGAGTGAAGCAGTCAAAGTCCGATGTTACTGATGTCACCATAGAGTTCTCTTCACACGCGATCACAACACTGTGAGAATAGAGAGCTTTTTAGAGGAAGTTTGATAGACAATTGCTTGTGGTCCACGTCCTTTGAAGTTGCTGCTTCTAGTAAGCTGAAATTCATATCCTGGAACGCTGGCTCTGACGATCGCCCAGTCGTGTACGCAGTGTCAATGTGGCTGATATTTTGATTCGTAATGTATGTTCGAAAGAAGATGCGCTCGGGGTCATCAAGAACTATTCCACTCTCGGAGAGCTCAGAGTTGTTGAAATCCTCAACAAACACGTTCCATCTTCTACAGCACTTTCGAAGTCTATCGTGTTCAAGCTGCGCAGATCCAATGTTCGTGGCTTGCATTTCCGTTGCAGTAGTCCTAAGAGCTGTAACAGCTGTGGCTCGGAGCTGAAAGTTCTTATAAAATACTCGCATACGTCCATTGCTTGGCGGCCATGATACCATAGCTTTGTGGTCGTTACGGTATATCTGAAGGAAAGGAATGAAGCCAGGGAGATTTCCACATTTTGCTGATTTGCCCTTTATATCCAATCCCTTGCCAGTAGCTTCACCATTCATCATTTGTGCAATGGCGACACTGCTTGTTGGCCTCCATACGGTGAGGATGGCGGCACCTTCTTTAGCAAATCCTTGAAGAAGTGTCTCTATTTCTGAAGAATGGCAACGAGAGGATCTCGTGCAAAGTATGCAGCATCACTCTTCTTTGCTACTTCTTCAAAGTAGGCCTTGATTTGGAATCTGGGATCAAGCTCTTGAAAGGACCTGAGCAATTGTAATTGTCGCTCGGCATTTGCGCAGTATCTCCTCCCCTCGATGATACCACACGAGCTTTTCAAAGTGTAATTTTTAAGTTTTCGCAGTAACTCCAGGTTGATTTCTCTTCTTGTTGCTATTTTCTCGCTAAGTTTTTCAGAACTTAGCTTGGTCCAAATAGATAGATCTTCTACCAATATTGCAGTGTCGACTACATGTTTGTCATGGTCATCAATATTTTGCATTCCTCATTTTTGTTCTTGAATCGTCACGTCGTCACTACTAACGTTTGACGATGTCATGTTTGTCTCATTGCCATCGTTACGGAAGCCGAAAGGGACTCAACAACCGGTAATGGTAGTTCTCGCGAGGATTTGGTCTTCACAAAAGTTATTCTTCTTCGTTTCCACAGTCATTTTCATTGTATTCTTAAGATCACAACTTTAGTACAGTGGTGCAATATTGATCTACCTAGTGCTTGATGTTTGTATATTCACGTTTGTAGCTTGATAGTAACTGGCTGCTGGTTTGTGGATGTTTGTGGCTTCTGAAAGTGAATAGTCTGGACTCTAATTCAATTGTGAATCTACACTTGGTTCTAATATTACTGACTGTTTTATTTTATCTGTGCTTTTGTTGAAGTGGTTGAAGTAGTTTAGATATGATGAGAACAAAATTTGGAAAATGCCTGGTCAATTATTGTCGTATCTGACGTATCGTATGTATTCTGGATGCCATTTGCTGAAGCATGACCGGATCGACAATACGATGCTATTAGGTGGCAGCAGCAGCTGGCGGTTGAAAAAGGATCGTGCGTAGGTCCATTAATAACAAGTACAAAGATCTTATCAATTTTGTTTCATTGAGCTTTAAATTAATTTGACAGTACGCATCACAAACACCAGCATTATGTCAGAGGATACTGAAGTGGAATCATTTATAGTTACAAAAGCTGGGATTATTATTGCAATGGTGACTGGATCCATATCCTTCCTATCCTCGATGATTATTATCTCTATAGTTCTTCGCTCTATGAGTGGTATCAAAACAACATATCATCGAATCATTCTCTGCATGAGTTCAGCTGACTGCTTAACATCCTTAGCGATCGCTTTGACCACAATTCCAATGCCTAAAGATGTCATCTACCCTTTTGACATGCCATCATATGGAAATATTGCCACGTGCGAGGCTCAAGGACTCATCCTCATCATGGGAACCGGGCTAGTTTTTTGCATGAACGGTATTCTAAACATTTACTATTTGTGCACATTGAGGTATAACATGACGGAAAAAATGTTTAGATGTTATCTGGAGATTCCCCTTTACATTGTGTCTCTTGTGATTTTTATTACTCTACCTTCCACAGCACTGCTAAATCAAGAATTGCTGAACCCAAACCCATCTTATCCTGTTTGTGTCTCAAGTACGTATCCACTCGACTGTACGAAAGCTGACAATCCTGAATGCCGAGGTGATGGAGGGCGCGGTGCCTTTGTTCCATTGTTCAATTGCACAATCACTCTTTTCTTCTTCACTCTCATGATCACAATGGCTCTCATCGTCCATTCGTTCTATAGGAATGCACGTAGTCTACGAAAAGCTCTGAAGGACAAACCGAGCCAGGAGATCGATGCGAAATATGAAGCACTCCAATATGCCCAAGAGTCTTCTGGTATCATCACACGACAGGCCCTCATGTATATTGCAGCCTTCTTAATAACATGGGTATTTGGATTCGTTCATTCTGTGTTTAGTATCAGTGGCAACGATAACAAGGAGTTATCGTCCGTCTTGAGGCTGATCTTCCAACCTCTGCAAGGCCTCTTCAATCTCGTCATCTTTGTGTATCACAAAGTCTGCATGTGTCTTCGATCAGATGAGGATCTGACAGTTGGTGAAGCCTTTGGCATGGTATTTCTATATCCTGATGAAATGGAAGATTCGCCACAGGTGCATAATTTAGACTTCGTGTTTGAGGATTGTTGTGGTATTGACAACAAATACGCCCCTCAGAACAGTGCTGTAGAGATTAAGTTGGAGATTGATGGATGTGAGGAGGATCTGAGGAATGGCTTCCAAGAAAATAGCAATCTAGAGGCTGAGGGAGGCCATGACATACAGCTTGACTTAAAGAAAGCAAGCATGGCGGGCGCGTCAACTGACTTTGTGTCTATCAAGGAAATGACATCCATGGGGGATCAGGAGAAATGTAGCAAGTATAAGTATTATTGAGATCAGAATGGAGCAGCGCGGCGCGGTATAGGGAGTGGTGGGAAGTTGTCATCGACAGCCAATGAAGTCATCGTAAAGAACGGCCTGAATGGCGACCATTGGATATCAAGAAGATCGTTGGTGCCAATGCTGGGACGTTTACGACTTAGTTTCTGTTGACCAATGACTACTTTAATCAGTGTTTCTTTTCATGAGGTTTCGTATGTATCGTTGACAGGGCATGATGAGAATAGTGTGATTTTTTTTTCATCAATCTGACAAAGATGATTTGTTTGAATGGATGCTGCACTCTACTTTAACCTTCAACAGAAGTATCGGACAAAGTATTGTAAATATTGTGCATGTTTATGTTAGCTTTAGTAAAGTGCGCTCTCATTAAATTTATTAGTACGACGCTGATAAAAGAAATCAACCTGATCAAAGTTTCATTGAAGGGTTACCTGTAATGCCATGCTTGATTTGATTACTTCCTTGACGAAATGCAAGTTCTACACAAATAGCAAGGATCGAGAGGTCTGTCTGCAAACGAGTACTTCCGAGACCATGCCTCGCTGCACCATTGGTATGGATTGGAGCAGTCTGGGACACATCTCTTGGCTTAGATTACTCTTTTCGAACGCATACTTGCAGGCACCTACCTGTAAATGATCATATCATATTACAGTGCAACAAGAGAACAATATTCGAACAAATTGCAGTGCTGAATAATGACGGATTTGTAATACACACAGATCCATGAAATTCCAACATTTGTTGTTCGAGATGTCTTCTCGAACTCAAGGAAGCGACTGATACTGGTATCTTAGTGAGTATCTCTCATATCCTTCTCAGAAATTGATCGAGTCGTACACATAGCCATACAGCATCGATCCCTAGAAACGACTATCATGAATGCTGGGTCGTCAAGATCGTATTTTGTTTTCAGTATCTATATCAAATGCGGCATGCAGAAGGAAAAAGAAGGGACAGGTAATGTGGTTGGTCTACTAGGATATGAGAGACATTCTCTATTGGTGAGAGACTCACGGAGACAATATAACATCAATTTTTCCCTGTCAGCACTTAGGAATTTGGAATACCGCGACTCAAAGTTAACTCTAGGAGATAATGCAAAGATGCTTATGAAATTATGTCCAGTCTATGCCATGCCAACTCTACTTACTATCTCTGTTCCTAGTCAACCTGACATTTTACTGGTGCAGTTACACAAGTCATGCCAAAATGATCAAGAATAAACCAGTCATTAACGAAGTAAAATATCAAGAGGAGATCGCCAAATTCAAAGCTCAAGTAGAGAGTGAATATTGATCGCCACCGAACTGAGGAATCTACATAGTCCATGCATGATTGAACTGTTAAGAGAGACCTCATGATAAAAACAGTAACTACTTGGATAAAAATGAAGACATGAGTAGAAATAGAATAGCTTTCTAATTTGGTTTGAGCAATGCCTTCTATTCAGACTGTTGCCGCCAGAAGTATATTTGTGTCTAGATAGTGTGTGCTTCGGTATTATTTTCAAGCATTGAGATTCTGAAAATTTTCAGTCTCACTATTTCCAAATCCGTGTTATTTTGCTCATTTAGGATAGCTCAAACCCCGCACCAGCCTCGACAGCATAGAGCAGCTTTGATCTAAGAATCTCCTTTGATCTATAATTAGGGAGCTTGAGCAAGTGCATACAAGTAGCACTTGTTGGGAGTCTGAGGTGCCTTTCGTCCATGCTTTGCTCGTCGTCACGCAATCGAACTTGTTGAATACAAGGAAGCGGTACTAAGGCACCGAATCCAAGCAGTGGCTGGCGAGAACAACTTGTCACGAACTTCAGAAACTTGTTCTTTTGTTCCGCTGTCATCTCCTCGATAACTTGCCATAACCATTGAATGGCGGGTTGGGAAGGATGGTAACCCCCTCCATATAGCATGACACTTTTTAGACCCTTCACGTCGAAGCCTTGTATAGCGTCATCTCCACTGATGACTTTTTGTAACTCATAAGGAGAAAAAAGTCGGACCCAGCTTGCTGGTATCAAATCGCGAAATCCATAAAGAAAGGCATTTGTCTGTATTGCAGTTTCTTTGTTCAAACGGCGATGAGCAACAAGATGTACGTATCGAATCGCATTCCCCTTGGAAACAGGAATCGAACTACCACCTGGTATTAATTCAACTGTTTGTGATGATCCATTCTCTGTCGCAACAGTGAGTTCGAAAGTAAGGTCCAAGTCTTTAATCTCCTCTTCGCTCATTGTTCGCAAGGATCTCAAGTGTTTGTAGTACGTAGGATCGAGATTCTTCAAATCATCAATTGTATTATGCTGCCCCAGTAATTGATTAAGAAAAGGCAAGCAAAATTGTGGATCAACCAATATTGATTCATAGACAGCTTTGCCAAGCACTCTTCCGAGAAATTGATAGTGCGCTAATGATGCTGATGTTGGCCGGATACTGGTATTGATTGCAAGTGTTCGCAAAGGAGACTCAATAAAGAGAGGCCCGAGTGTTCCATCTCGCATAGCTTCTGGATCAAATGCATCTTTAATAAGATCATCTAGAAACTCCTTAAATAAACCACCACCATCGACACCAGCTTCTTCATTACCATGCTTACTGACAAATGTCACTTGGACTTTCTTCTTCAGCCTTCGTCCCAAGACGCTTAATTGGTCCAAGGAATCGTTGTACAGTTCATCACGACGGATTCTCACTCTCTCCCTTCCACTGTATTCAGCGCCTTCAATTCCTCGTTGCATATTCAACATCATATCTCGCATAGCAGCAGATTCATCTTGTGTCTTGATAATATCGGCAGCAAGCAAGGAACTGAACAACTTCGCTCGTCTATCAAATGGTAGCGCATGAGGTATAGAGACCAAGATTCTTGCCATTTTGGGATCTTTAAAAGAAGAAGCCAAGTCTTCATTTTCCCCAGCTGCATTCGACTGTATATTATCGTCCAGTTCCATTGCAGAGTCTACACTGCCGTTCTCCGCCTCGTCCATCGCCACATTCATAGCTGCAACACTGGGATCCATGGCCCCACTTTCATCTTGGTGCCTCGTAATCAAATGCGGAAACCACCAGGATTCCTCATCACAAAACTTTGCAGTTCGTAATAGTCTAGACCATCGAATGTGGAGTGAGTTCCAAACTTTGGTTCCTGATAAGAGTAATCGTGCCCGATGAAATTTCACAACAGAATCTTGGCACGAAGGGAAATCATAGTCCATCGACACGACTGGTTTGCTCCAATACAATTCGTAGAGCAAAGATCGCATCATGGCAACCACGTCTGCTGCAAGGATTTGACTTCGTGACTTGCCATTTGGATTCAGATTTGTGAAAGAGAGCAAAAATTCTTCATCGTCCAACGCCATTAAGTGATGCGAAAATAAATCGCAAAAACACACAATAGAGCTGTACGTCTTGACTAATGCATCTGCAATCATTCCTCCAGAACAACCGCCTGCCTTTATCATACCCTCGACAGAAGATAATTGATTTTTGGCACAATTCCACAATGTTTCAAGAAAAGTAGGATGAAACGCTAGCTTGGACAGGAGCGGTGACATGGCACAATCTCTCGGCGTGACTCCAGTACAATTTTGCATTGCCATGGACAGAATGACACAAAATGTCTTTTGCACCTCAATACCATGCTTCGAATCAAACACGGTAGGAATTAAATGTGCGATAATTTCTCCGCCTCCCAGATCTTTTGCGACTTTACACAGATTGGAAGCCTTGACGAGGGATTGCTTCTGCAACCATTCGACGGTCTCCTTTTGAGCTTGGGATAGTTTAACTTTATACAAATGATCAAGCTTATGCATCGTTTGTAAGTCTTGCCGACGCAGTTTTTTACTTGCACTCTGCTGATTCGTCCTGGACGTGGTCACTGGGTTCGAAGAGGTCGTCACCGATCTAAACGAAATAGATTCCTCCATTGCAACATCTCCGTTTCCATCATCATCGTCATCATCATCATCACTATCTTCTGTCAAATCGATAGGTTCTGCTGGATCTACCTTGGCATTTCCATTATATAAACCCATGGGATCCGTCCCCTTTGCCGCCAGTCCAGATAACACCATGAGCGCTTGAAGTTCCATTGCCACCCTTCCATCATCGGAGCCAATGCCATTTTGACCAATACGAAAGGGATCAAACAAGTGTCCCATGAATTTTACCAGAAGAAGCTCCAGTACAAACACATTGGGCTTGGAAGTAGCCTTGGATTTCGACAATGCTAAAATATCCAGTACGTTTTGGAGGTACACGACTTCCCTCCCTGCCATGATATCACTAATACCCTTTGCATCAAGATCCTCCTTTGTCTTTTCTTTGTCATCCATGACAAGATAGAGCGTCTTCCATAGATGAATGTACCAATCCAAATCAGTCCTACTTTCATCATCGCCTTCGAGTTTGAGGTCGTCTTTGAGTTGTGTATAATATGATCTAGATCGTTCCATATCAACTCCAAGCACAATAGCAGCAAAATATGCTTGGAACAACACATCCTTTCCATCCCTAATGCGAGATATATGCAGCGCCATCCGCATCAATTCTAAAATAAAGGCATGATGAGAACTACCGGTACCGGGAGCGGATCTGGTATTGGATTGATTGGTGGCAGCATTGGACCACATGAAAGTCTGCAAACATTGCAGTAGATGTGCTTCCATGGGATGCAAAGCAGTCTGTTCCGCTTCTTTTCCAATTTCATTTCCATTCCCATTCCCATTTCCGTTCCCATGGCAAATCATTCGCCGCAATGCTGCCGGCGAGGCAGAGTCGAATATTATCTGGAGGAATTCCATTATGGACAGAAGGTCATCATCCATATGTTGATTGCCACTGGCTACATGATGCAATACATCCAAGCATGCCAGCATGATTCGATTATAGAGGACATATCTCTCCTCCTGCAACAACAGCAATACCAGTGGCATTCCAATTCCCATTCCCATATCCTTTTTCCTTTCTCTGGAATGCAAAACTTTCAATCGCAAAAAAGCCGAACTCAAAACCTTTTTTTTGCCGATTCCAGGTCGCTGATTGACAATCTGCACCAGACCATTTTGCAAAAGCCCCCCGAGATTCTGGATCACTCCGAATCCTGTCAATGATGCCAGTGAAGCAGGGAGGAGGAGGGTCTGCACCACATTCCACCGTGTTATATGGCCCCTGTATGTTTTTTGAATGAGTCTGGCTGCCTGAACGCGTTTGGCCTGCAGCAATCTTTTTTCACGTTCTATTCTTGATTTGTGAAGAATCGAGTTGTTGCTGTTGCTGTTGCTATTGGTGGAAGGAGATCCCCGATTTCTTCTTGTGGATTTGGAGAGATTAATGGTTCGTCGGGACGATCGATGATTGCCGTCAAACATAATGACGCGAGTGATGAATGAGTCAATAATTGATCAGGTAATTAGTTGGGTAGCAGTGGCAGTGTTAGTGGAATTGGGGACGAAGGCTGACTGGCGAGGTCTCGCAATACAAATAATGATTGAAGCGTCAAGGCTGTAATAATTTGCACCATCGATCATCAATCATCGATCATCATGTCGCATTCGCATGATGATGCAAATTATTCGTCGTTGTTCTTTCGCTGTTTTGGGGGTTCGAAGGGATTCCTTTTTTTATCGTCGTCGTACGGTAGTCTATTGTAAATTATTGTAGTCACTTTACTTGGGTGGCGTGAGGTGACGTGGTTAGATCATATCATAGGTTATATTCTATTTCAACACCATTCTCTCTCCACCTCTCATTCCGCGCACAACCACATTCTGCATAAGATTATATCGATATATCGATAAAACAGTATTAAGTATTAGCACACACTGCTGCCCTGTCATACCATAAATTAGTGAAGAACCCACAAAGCTACAACATACCACAGGCAACAAAAAATAGAAAGATGGCAACAAGAGCAAAGATAATGAAGCAGCTGATGCAAACAGCCTTCCCCAAACGAAAACAGATCAAACCTCAAATCCGAGAAGCCGCCAAAAAAACGAAATGGAACATCCTCCGCGGTGACACGGTCCAAGTCGTCGATCGCAAACATCCAGAATTCGGTAAACAGGGAATCGTCACCCTGGTAGATCGGAAGCGTGATAGAGTCATTGTGGGAGGAGTCAATACTGCGCCCAAACACATTCGTCCCAATCCGGATCAAGGGAAGTTGGGGAGGACCGTCGAACAGGAGAGGAGCATGCATTATTCCAATGTTAATCTAGTCGATCCAGTTACTGGATTACCGACGAGGGTTGGGAGGAAAATTATGGAAGATGGAACTAAGGTTAGAGTGGCGAAGAAGAGCGGAGCGATTATTCCAAGGCCAGCTATTCTGCAACAGAGAAAGAGGCCTCAGAGTGTCGTGGTGACTGATAGTTGTACGAGTGATGCGGATGCCGTGTGGGAAATTACGTATCAAGCCTGATGGCTTTCCGAATGGATTTTTTGGATTTTGGATTATAGGGGATGCACTCTCTTATCGACGCACATGCGCAACATCAAATTATAGCTGCCGACCTTTTTAGTCTCCATTTGTTAGTGGAGATTGTTCATTGTTCATTGTTCTTGGGCTATTATATTATATTATATTACAGAAGGGGCATTGGCTGCACGGCCCATGGAGCTTCTTCCTCATTATCATAATGGATGAACAGTGGCATGAAAGGAAAGGGACTTAAATGTTATAATATGCCTGTTGTACCTCGGAATTTGTGGAAACGATCGTGTCATCTAGATTGCAACGAACGCACAGTTCAAAAGCTGATTGCATCACTTTGCAAATTGTAGCTAACACGCTTAACTTACGTGTTGATACATTCATTCTTTATTTGCTACATCTGCACAATTGCAGATTACAAGGATGCACACCACAACAATTTTCCAATTTTATTTTACTTCACACATTATCTTGTTTGTCATTCGGAACGTCCGGAATGAGACCCCTTTCCTCTTTGTCCAAGTCGTCAACATATTCATATTCATTCCTCATTTCAGCATTATTGTCATTATTCCGTGCGTCTTTGTCCAAGTCGTCATCATATTCATCTTCCTTCCTCATTTCAGCATTATTGTCATTATTCCGTGCGTCCTCAATATCATCATTGGAGACTATACTTTCCTTTACACTTATTTCGCAAGAGCTGCATGCCACGATACTTGAAATCTTTGCGTCACCATTAGTATCTTGATTTTGTTCTAGAGGGCCTTCATCGTTGCGCTGCTTTCTCGGTATATTATGTTTGCAGCGACCAGATACTGCTCTTGAATGCCGACTGGACAGTCCCATTTGATCTACTCCGTCGCTGTCACACCCAGAAAGGATCACTTGCTTCAATGCCTGGAGGTAACCAAGGTCTTGATCCACCTTTCTTGCATTATTGACATGTGGTCGTGTGTATATGAGAATATTCAGGCATCCTTGAAGAGGTTGGACGAATCTGTTGAATAACATGAGACCGAAAGGGATTTTGATCCCCCCATATGTTCGTAACATTTGTGCTATTGGATGATGTTTTGGAAGAATGATGTAAGAAACACGCAAACACACAAATCATCTCTTCATTGGTAGTGATGCACAGGTACCTGCTAGCAAGAACTGAGACTTACTGATGACAGTGCTAGCGTAAGAAAACAAGAATGCTCCTGTATATAGCGCTGCTTGACGCAGGAATACCTTGGACCTTGTTACACTTCGCTGCTGACGACGATTTCTTCTAGCAGCAGCAGGTGTTAGATCAAGGATCCCACAGGTAGCAGCACCGGCATTAACTCCAGAATGTGATGATCTCGTAGATGCTCTTGCAGCAAGTGCCTGCGCAAGCACTCCGCCGGGAGTTGGTCCAACACTAGTGTCTATTCCTTTCTTTCTTGGTGAATTTGTCAGATCTGTATTCGCAGATGTAGTAACACTAGTAATCCTACTGTACTTGTTCATTTTTCGTTCCAGAGACATTACAGTGAACCATATAATAATCATGATGCCGATGTTGGCTATTAAGGATGCTAAAAGCGGCAAAAATACTAAACATATTTTCAAAATATTGGCGTACTCCCCATGCAAGCAGTCGACGTTCTCATCAATCTTGCAGCCAGTGGGGCATGAAGTTATCCAGTAGGCGCCAAATTGCCCAGGATTGAAGCTGCCGGTAGCTAAGACTACCATAACAGTGCCCAAGGCCCAAAAAAGGATGGCGAAATGGATGAACGGTTCAACCTTTTTTCGGAACTTCTTGTCTTTATAATTGTACTTGATTAGGAAAAGATAGTAGATGGAGAGACCAACATTGTAGAACTGGGAGCCAATCATTCCAAATAGAAGTATGGAACTGAAAATAATGGCAGAGGCATCATTGCCGAGTGCCCCCCACCTGCCGGGATCCACAGTCCTAAAGACTTTCATCATGATGGCGAATGAGAACAAGATATCATAGCATCCCATGGCAACAATAATGCGGCGATATGCATCCTGTTCGTGAGAGCGGAAGCAAAAAGATAATCAGGAGGGGTCGTTGAATACTCTTCAGCAGGCAAGAACATCATCATAATCAAATAGTATAGTAGTACTAAGTAGATTGTGCTGCATGCGGATTAGTTTGGACTGTCATCAATTATTTAGTAGAAGCTTACCTTCAACCTCTTCCTCGATTTATATAGCACTACATAGACGATGGTCACATTTGCGAGCAATGATATGCTTGAGGAAATGATTGGCACTGAAAGATATATAATATTTTGAAGCAAGCTCAGTGTGCCTCTTTGTTCTGATGACATATTGTCGATAAGTGCTTACAATGATTTTAGTGAAAACCATATACTTTTTTGCTTTTTGTGTGTTGTCGAATTGTCTATTTACCAACGGTCGCTAGTCATAATTCACAATTCTGGACCAAGTTTCAATTGTGCCTGAGATTGTGCAAAGTAAACACCTCAGACGACCTCAAACTAGATTTCACTTTCTGTTTCTGTTTATCCGTTTAACCATTCATTGCTTTATTTTTTATTTCGCTTGCAAGCACGTGCCAATCACTGTCATGCGTCATGCGACCTGGTGTAATTTTTTGTAATTTTTTCCAAATAAACCTACTACATACACTCTCTTGTCGACGCAAATGTGCAACCTAAAATGACAACTTTTCGGTCTCCATTAGTTGGTGAGGATTATCCATTGTTCCTGGGCAATTACAGAAGAGGCACTGGCTGCACGGTCCGTGTAGCTTCTTCTTCATTTTCATAATTGATGAACTGTGCCGGACGCATTTACGTATTGATACATTCTTTATTTGCTACAATCTGCACGATTAGCAGATTTCCATGATGCACACCAAAACATCTTTAGTATTTTACTTTACCCAAATTTATAGTCATCACATATCTCTTGTTCGTCATCCGGAACGGAATCCCATTCCTCTTTGTCCCAGTCGTCGTCATTTTCATCTTCCTTCCTCATTTCAGCTTTATTGTCATTATTGCGTGCGTCTTCAATATCATTCACGGAGACCAAACTTTCCTTTGCACTTATTTCGCAGGAGCTACATGCCATTAGACTTGAAATCTTTGCGTTGTCATTAGTATCTTGATTTTGTTCTAGAGGGCCTTCATTGTTGTACTGCTTTCTCGGTCTATTATGTTTGCAGCGACCTTCGTTGCCAGATCCTGCTATTGACTGCAGACTGGACATTCTTCTTTGGTCTACTCCGTCGTTGTCACACCCAGAAAGGATCACTTGCTTCAATGCCTGGAGGTAACCGAGGTCTTGATCCACCTTTCTTGCATTATTGACATGTGGCCGTGTGTATATGAGAATATTCAGGCATCCCTGAAGAGGGTGGACGAATCTGTTGAATAACATGAGACCGAAAGGGATTTTGATCCCCCCGTTATTTCGTAACATTTGAGCTATTGGATGATGTTTTGGAAGAATGATGTGAGAAACACGTAAACATGAGAATCATCTCTTCATTGGTAGTGATGCACATAGGTACATGCTAGCATGAAGTATACAAAAATAATGCCATAAGACTTACTGATGGCAGTGCTAGCGTAAGAAAACAAGAATGCTCCTGTATATAGCGCTGCTTGACGCAGGAATACCTTGGACATTGCTACACTTCGCTGCTGACGACGATTTCTTCTAGCAGCAGCAGGTGTTAGATCAAGGATCCCACAGGTAGCAGCACCAGCATCGACTCCGACATATGAGGGAGCAGCACCGGCATCGACTCCGACATATGATGATCTCGTAGATGCTCTTGCAGCAAGTGCCTGCGCAAGCACTCCGCCGGGAGTTGGTCCAACACTTGTGTCTATTCCTTTCTTTCTTGGTGAATTTGTCAGATCAGTATTCGCAGATGTAGTAACACTAGTAATCCTACTGTACTTGTTCATTTTTCGTTCCAGAGACATTACAGTGAACCATATAATAATCATGATGCCGATGTTGGCTATTAAGGATGCTAAAAGCGGCAAAGATACGAAACATATTCTCAAAATATTTGCGTACTCCCCATGTAAGCAGTCGACGTTCTCGTCAATCTTGCAGTCAGTAGGGGATGGAGTTATCCAGTATTCACCAAACTGCAAAGGATTGAAGCTGCCGGTAACTAAGACTGCCATAACAGTGCCCAAGGCCCAAAAAAGGATGGTGAAATGGATGAATGGTTCAACCTTTTTCCGGAACTTCTTGTCTTTATAATTGTACTTGATTAGGAAAAGATAGTAGATGGAGAGACCAACATTGTAGAATTGGGAGCCAATCATTCCGAATAGAAGTATTGAACTGAAAATAATGGCAGAGGCATCATTGCCGAGTGCACCCCATCTGCCGGGATCCACAGTCCTAAAAATTTCATCATGATGGCGAATGAGAACAAGATATCGTAGCATCCCATGGCAACAATAATGCGGCGATATGCATCCTGTTCGTGAGAGCGGAAGCAAAAAGATAATCAGGAGGGGTCGGTGAGGAATACTCTTCAGCAGGCAAGAACATCACCATAATCAAATAGTATAGTAGTACTAAGTAGATTGTGCTGCATGCGGAGTAGTAAAAGCTTACCTTCAACCTCTTCCTCGATTTATATAGCACTACATAGACGATGGTCACATTTGCGAGCAATGATATGCTTGAGGAAATGATTGGCACTGAAAGATATATAATATTTTGAAGCAAGCTCATTGTGCCTCTTTGTTCTGATGACATATTGTCGATAAGTGCTTACAATGATTTTAATGAAAACCATATACTTTTTTGCTTTTTGTGTGTTGTGTCAGGTTGTCTCTTTAGATAGCGCTCGCTCGGGATAATTCATAAATAGACACCAAGTCGTGCAAAATGAACACCTCAAACGTCAAACTTCAACTGAATAGATTTCACTTTCTGTTTCAATCGTTTTTGGAATCTCAAATCATGTCAAGAATATTCAATGAATCATCATCATTTAATCGAAGTACTTTATTATAAAGCAGTTTTCGTTCCAAATCAGTTCCAGAAAATGGCTCATTGGATATTTGCACTCTTCTTTTGCGATATCGTATGTACGAAAGTATTTTTGACTTGCGCTAAAAGAGGAGGGTGCGTTCATTGCACGTGCCAAACACATTTTTTACCAAATAAACCTACTCTGTGTAGACGCTTTCCACAATTCATTGCATTTCCAATAGTACTTATTTTTCTCATTAAACAAAATCATTCACGAAATCAATGTCATTCCTGTTTTAATGGTCGCTACGTGCTTTTCAAATTTTCAATATTTGTTCTTGTGTAGAACTGATGCATTCGTGCGCTATCATCATTTTGTGTCATTCTGCTTTTATGATGAGGAGTGATAGTCATACTGAATCGAGCAAAATCATTATGAACCACCGTATCATTGGGATTTTGGAAATAATCTTGGAAAGCTGGGCGACTCGGAGTCCCATTTAATACATAGATGTGCTAGATTGGGCGCAATATGCGGAGATTAATAACAATACTGTTACTCTGTCCCCATATTGCGGGTACTCTGTCCTCATCACGAGTCCGCTCTTTAGCTAGAGAGTTCGGCCTTTGACCCAAATTTAATGCTTACACATTTTTCCATTTTGAATTTACTGAATTTTTTCTCACAATTTCTAATTTGAAATTGGACACAATACAAAAATAGAATGGCTAAGAAGAAGTCATCGGAATCGATCAAGGTGGTCGTTCGCATTCGTCCCCTAAGCTCGAAAGAAATCCAGGACGAAAGGAAAGTGTGAGTCTTCATCTTCGCCGGTTCTAGCTACTTTATTGAACCACTGCGCTGCTCTGTTCTTCTTTCTCAAAACCATTGCTCTCAAATTATCACCTCACCAACCTTTTTCAATGCAAACATCGACGCTGAATATAGCATCGCTTTTGCTCACGAGGAACGTGGAGCAATCGAGGTTCATAATCTTTCGTCTCTGGGATCAGACAATACGAAACATTTTTCATTTGATGCTGTCTTCTCCGAAAAATCATCACAGCGCAAAATTTATGATACCTGCGCTGCTCCAATTGTGAACTCGGTATTAAATGGCTATAACGGGACCGTCTTTGTCTATGGTCAAACTGGTGCAGGAAAGGTAAGGCTCGATAGACAACACATGAAATGCACAAATAGCCCAATTGTTTCTGACCAATTCTCCACTAGACACACACCATGGAAGGTGTGCCGGAAGACCCAGAACTGCGAGGCATTATTCCAAATGCATTTCAACATGTATTTGATCATGTAGCACTCAAAGGGTCTAACGAAACTTATCTCGTGCGTGCTTCATACTTTGAAATATACAACGAGGAAATTCGTGACCTCCTCTCTCCCAATCCCAAAGCAGGCCTCGAACTCAAGGAATCGACCGATACTGGTGTCTATGTGAAGGATCTCTCATCGCATATTGTCAAATCCTTCACAGAAATTGATCGAGTCATGCAAATGGGCAAAATACATCGATCTGTAGGAGCTACCCTCATGAATGCTGGTTCATCAAGATCACATTCTGTCTTCAGTATCGTCATCGAATGCTGCGTGAAGGATGATGAAGGAAAGAATCATATCCGTGTGGGCAAATTAAACTTGGTTGATCTTGCAGGAAGCGAGCGACAAGGAAAGACTGGAGCAACTGGGGAGAGACTCAAGGAAGCGACAAAAATCAATCTTTCCCTGTCGGCGCTTGGTAACGTCATCTCTGCGTTAGTTGATGGAAAGACGCAGCATATTCCATACCGTGATTCCAAGCTAACTCGAATATTACAGGATTCTCTAGGAGGTAATACAAAGACAGTGATGTGTGCGAATGCTGGTCCTGCGGAATACAATTATGACGAAATTGTTTCCACTTTACGGTAAGCACCGCACCACTCTATATGCCACGCTGACCTATTCGAGTGCCTCTCTTTTTGTTAGCCAACCTGCCATTTTACCACATTTTTATTCTAGATACGCAAATCGTGCCAAAAGGATCAAAAATATACCAGTTATTAATGAAGATCCAAAGGATGCAATGTTGAGGGAATATCAGGAGGAAATTGCCAAACTCAGGGCTCAAGTGGAGAGAATTGATATCGTCTATCACCCAAATGAGGAATCAGCACAGTCCAAGAGCTCCTCCATGACTACTCTCCTTCGTGATGTAGCATTGCAGGATTTTAAGGAACACGCAGCAAAGGAAAGAGCAGATCTCATGGCACAATCTGAGGAAGAGAGGGCGAACATTCAAACCGAAAGGAAACATTCCAAGGAAGAGAAGAGGGCTTTGGAGGAAAAGTTGGAAATAGAAAGTCGCACCAGAGAAGAAATCGACATGCAGCGACTCAACCTGCAGAAAAAATTGCAGGATATGGAAGCACAGCTCATAATTGGCGGAGATCTTACAAATGAAGCTGCAAAACAAGAAGCTGAATTACGCAAGGCCCAACAGGATCTTATAGCAAAGCAAGAAGCCGAGATAGCGTCCAGTCGCCAAATGATGGAGAAGGAAGAAGCCAATTTGAATCTGACAGAACAATACAGTTCGTTACAAGAGGCTTGCCAGTCCATCACGAAGAAGCTCAAAAAATTGTGGAAGAAGTATCAACAAGCAAAAGCAGAGATTGAAGATCTGAACAAAGAGTTTCAGATAGAGAGGACAGATATGCTTGGTACCATTCGTGATCTCAACAAACATACGATGCGCAAAGATATGATCATTGATAACTTTATCCCGCCAGAGGTTCGTTCTTATTCTCAATCACCAATATTACGTCATCTCGTCCATAATACTTTAATTGTTTTTACTCACACCTACCCCGTTATGCATCTCAAGCACGTAACGAAATTCAACGATGAGAGCCAAGGTGGTCTAGCTTCGTGGGACGAATCAGAAGAGAAGTGGATCATAGCAAGGCTCGATTTGGCTGGGAATAATTTTGTGAAAGCCATCCCTACAAGTGTTGTTGGTGCATTTCGTCCTGAAACAGACTACTCCAGATGCCGTCAGCAGCTTGGTGGGGATAGGCGTCATTGTCATGAAAACATATTGAGCCTTGATTTAGATTACGTTTCTAAGGCAACTGAGAATAGCATTGATAATACAGCTGACGCAAATATCATTAAAAAGCGAATCGACGACGATTCAGATTCAAGCCACACAAATAAAGGGAAAACCCCATATTTGTGGTTCACAAAAGAGAAAAAACAAGGAAAGGTAAAGCGTGATCATGGTGTTCACAGACCTCGCACTGCGTATCATTGAGACTTGCTGCGCCGCAAGCTCCCTTTCCATTGCGTTGTCGAAAGCACCGCACCCAAGATATTAATGTTCTGATTGTCTGTTTCAACCACAAGTTTTAAGTGGACCTCTTGTCTGCGCATTATTTTTTTTTGCATTCTTACCAACTTACTACGAATTCGGAATCAATTGTCCAAGTTCGAGTTGGGAGTAGTTAAGGAAAGTGAAGAAGAGTTTCGAATAGTTCTGAAAAATTCTGAATAGTTCAAAATAGTTCAGATTAACTAGTAAATTTACGCGTAAATCGATTCTCGATCTCAGTCATATTTAGTACTATCTAGAGTCCAAGTCGCACAGAGTCGCACCCACCTCCGCATGTCAACTAGACCGGACACTGCTAATGACTAATGATAGAGCTACATCCCGAAGTGCTCTTGGTTTATCAAGGGAGTTACAACGGCCGCGCACTGACATGTCTCCTAACCCAGCGAAAGGTGGAACCAGAGGGTACCCAGTTTGGTTCCGTACACATGTTCTTACCACTGCCAATACTTTTGGCCGTGAAGCAGCTGCCGATACACACAATGTCAACGGCAGGTCGATCGTA
>Ga0306864_1000416_pt1 | contig 20157 bp, 17 predicted proteins | sample AntRauTorckE5430_FD_190448 | JGI IMG/M metagenome (GOLD analysis project Ga0306864, IMG submission 190448) | Saline lake microbial communities from Rauer Islands, Antarctica - Metagenome Torckler E5 #430 (v2) (version 2) | ecosystem: Environmental > Aquatic > Non-marine Saline and Alkaline >...
CCTCGCCCAGACCTATCGCAACAGGGGGGATGTCTGTTCCTCACCATAATTATTTGCGAATCTTAGAAGAGGCTAATAGAGTGTCTTTGATCAAGGAGCAGCTTTTGAACATTCGTTTTAAGAGAGCACATCTTTACGAGCAGCAGAAAGGGATCCTAAGACACTCAGAGGGAGTTAGTTGGACAGGACCAGGTCCACAAGTCATTAGGCAGCAGCCATTTTTAGATCAGAGCCTGCTACCTGACGAGCAAGTACTACACAACATGCTTCCTCATCCCCAGTTCAGGACCCCCATCAACAGCAGCTCGATGGTTCTCCAAGACGCCTGTAGAGCTCTGGAGAGTGGGAATACAGCGGAATACAATGCACATATGTCACAATTGTGAAAACTTCGTCAAACAGGAATGCTGGATCGTGCTGCTGCAACGCGAATTCACTACATGCGAACACTGCAACAGAATCAAGTGCCGGAAGACAATAATGAATCCCAAGACCAAGGCGGGATCCAAACCTCAAGTTATCGCGCTTCGGCGGCCTAGTTGGATTGGACCTGTTCACAGCAATTTTGCCACAAAGTCTTTTGTGAATATAGATACATCGTTATAAATAATCAGTCGACTTATAAATAGTTTCTTAAATTATTTACATTCCTGGAAATTGAGATAGACTAGTCTATTTTTTCGTGGATGTGATGGAAAGCATAACCGGTCTATGATGAAAATTGCATATAGACTGCAATTATGCACGAATCTTTCGCGTCTTCGGCATCTTTTTAGTTGCCGCATCTTGGACATCACTTTCCTGGTAAAAATGAGGTGCGATTTCAATCAGCCATGTTGGTTTTATGGGAGCGACTTGCCTCATGAATTCTTTTGTGGTAAAAGCAAGTTCAAAGTATGTAAGCCATCCTGGAAGCTCTTCTTCTTTTGCAAGTACACTGCTAGGATGAATATGTACTGTTCTGCGCTGTTTTATTGTTTGATAGTCACCAGATTTTCCCAACTTCGCAGTATTGTAGAAAAATCCAGCTGTTATTGCTTTCAGGCAGGCATCTTGGTCGTCTGGAGTTGACAGAGTCTGATCAATTTCAACTCGCTCGCACAGCCCTTCTAGTTGCTCGCGAATATCTCTAGCTTTACGCATACTCCTCACTTGCACAAAACTCTCGAAACACCATTGTGTGCTATAATCACTTTCTGCCCATTCAGTATAGCACCTTAGGAGAGTGACATGATCCCCCCCTCCACCTCGAGCAAAGTTCATCTTTGCCGTGTCAGCGTGAACTGCTTTTTCTTTTGGCCTATAAAAGACGGATGCGCCGATCGATAGCATTGATACAGTCGACAAAACCTCTTTCACACATTTGTATTTCTCTGAAGCAATCACGCTTTTGCTGAGCATTGGATCAAGGGGAAACTCTGCCATTCTACGGCCCAATTTGGTTAATTCGCCTCGATCATTCAGAGCCCCTAGTGCGTATAGCTGTTCTAAAGACCTGATGAGAGTATCGGGTGGAGGTCTATCCATAAAGTCAAAATTAAGGAGATCATTGATTCCTAGACTTTTGAGCATTAGTACAACGTTGCACATATTCGTTCGCATAATTTCAGGAACTGTATTTGGGTCTAGTTCATGCTGGAATGAGTAGGATGTGAACAATCTAAAACATTTCCCTGGTTGTGTACGCCCTGCACGACCAGCGCTGTAAGATACAATAGCAATTGAGGTAAGAAAAGAAAAATCTATCGGAGTCAGTTGCGTCAGAGTTTGATCTATGCTCACCGTTGATTAGCTGCGGCCTGAGAAACGGGCGTTACCATCAAACTCTCCATGCCACTTCTTGCATCATACGAATTTTGTTTATTGAAACCAGTATCAATGACATAACAAATACCATTAATGGTAAGACTTGTTTCTGCAATATTGGTAGCTAGCACTACCTTTCTCGCTTGTGTCGGTGTTTTTTCAAAGATCTTTGCTTGCTGCTCTGACGGAAGATTTGCATATATTGGGCATATAATTAACTCAGGAATTCTCGATCCAAGACTGTGAAATGGTGACAGTTTGTGAGCAAAGATTGATGTAAATCAAACACGTGCTTATTTGAAACTTACGCCTGGGACCTCTTTGTCAAGATCTCAGTAGCTGTCTCAATCTCTTCCTGTCCTGTGAGGAATACGAGAATGTCTCCATCAAGTGGTTGGGAAATATGGATCTGGAGAACGGTAACAACTGAAGCATCCACATAGTCTGCTTCGGGATTCTTTGTATAGTAAATGTCCACTGGAAACATTCGTCCCTGAAGCAAAAACAATAAATAAGTCAACTCATTAATTATAATTTGGATATCGGAAAGCGCAACTTTAAGTGTACTTACAGGAATCATGAAAATAGGTGCATCGTCAAAGTACTTTGAAAATTTTTCAGCATCAAGCGTAGCACTACTAATGATCAACTTCAGATCGTTGCGAAATCTTACAATATCTTTCACAAGCCCAAATAAAATGTCAGTGTGTAATGTTCTTTCATGCGCTTCGTCAATGATGAGACATGAGTAACTGGCTAGATCAGGTTCGGTCAAAAACTCACGCAAAAGCATACCATCTGTCATATATTGAATTACCTGAGGTGTTCGTTGGTGATAAAAGATGTGAGTACTCATGAGCTGGAGTTAACACATTATGCATTCTTATATAACGCATTACTTACAGTCTTCTTGCTGGTGCAATTCTCGAAACGGATTGAATAACCAACTTCATGTCCCACTTTGACATTCATTTCTTCGGCCACGCGAGAAGCAACGGACATTGCAGCTACACGTCGAGGCTGGGTACATCCAACCTTTCCTACTTTGCTATATCCAATTTCGTGTAAAAACTGTGGAATTTGTGTTCTAATCAAATAGTGTAGAGGACAATAGAAATTAGAACATTCTCATGGAACAGATATTCTGTAAATCAAAAGTCTACTTACGTCTTTCCACTACCTGTTTCTCCAACCAGAATGAGAATCTGATTTTCCTTCACCGCAGAAAGAAATTCTTCACGATATGGAAAAACTGGAAGTTTTTTGCGCCCTGCCAAAATTTTCTCATGCTTTGTCATCGACTTTTCAACAGCAGTTGCCTCCTTCTCTTTGTTCTCAGTCGACACTGAACGCGATGAGTCTGAGTCGTTATCGCTATCACGACGTCTCCTCCTTCTTTTTTGTTTCTCTTTTCTGTTATCGTATCCCTTCTTTTTGCCAGTCATTACGAAGTCAATTTGATCTTCAAATACTAGACCATACTCCTTGCCGTTTCTTGTCCCCTTCTTCCCATACCCAATGCTTGCATTCTTAGCTTGCTCTTCTTCCCAAAGTTGCTGCTCTGATTTTTCACGAATTTCCTCGATATACCTAGCTTTTAACAAAGTGCTATCTTTCTCAGCCTTTGTATCACCCTCGAGCTCTTCATATTCGTGAGGTAGTCTATAGAAACCGTCATTTTTATCATCTTTACTCTTGTCTCCTTTTGCCAATTTTAGCACTTCTTTCCGAAGTTGCAATCGCTTCTTCTCGACCTCTGTCAATTCATCAGCATCAAACATCTCATTTTCATCCTCCAATTCACGCTCCAATAGTGTAAGCTCTCTTTCTGTCCTCTTTTTTAAGTAGGCTCTACGACTCTCCTTGCGTAAACTCTGTAATGTAATTTGATCTCCTGTGTTGTCATCATATACAGTTTCACCCCTTGTAAGGCGTTGTTCCATATCTAAAAGTTTTTGATGATCATCTCCCTCTCCATCATCATCATCATCATTCCCGTCGCGTGTGAGTACAGTTGGTTTCTTCTTATCACGCTCCAGCAATCGTTTTGCAAATTCATCTCTTTCTCTAATATCTCTCTCACGTTCAAGCTCGGCTCTTTGCTCCTTTGTTAAATTCGATTCATCTTCGGACACATGCTTTGCGCCGTTACCATCAGCATCACTATCATTTAACGAGTTGGATCTACTCGCTTTGTGTCTCCTTTTTGCTCTGTCGTGTTCACGATTGTTTCTCCTCTCTTCTACACCTGCTTCGTATCTTCTTCGAATATCCACATGTTTCCCCTGAGGATGAGAATGGCTATCTTTAGAATCATCACTGCTGGTACTATCTGCTCGACGTCTCCTAGCCTTTCTCTTTTCTACTCCCCTAAGAACGATCTTTTTCCTTTCATCGCTACTGGACTCCTTCATCTTTTTCTTGACAGAGATCTGCGACGGCGGTGCACCAGCCGAAGTACGAGTAACCTTTTTCAAAGGATCATCACGGATTGGTAAGGAGGACGGTTTCTGCTGCTGCTCTTCATCATGCAGTAGATCATAACTTTTGGCATTCTCGACCCAATCCGCATTCGTCATTCTCTTTCTTTCATCTTTTGTCATGGATTTTGATTGACCTTCATGACATTTTCGAAAGAGATCTTGCGCGAATTGATTCAATATCCGCAGTTGATCTGTCGGGTTATTAGCTTTTGCATTGACGGGTGTGACGTTTGCGTCCTGGAGGATGCGGAGGATAGCATGATGGGAGGAGGCGTTGGTGGCAGAGGTTGTGAGAAAGAGAGAAAGGGCCGAGTCGGAACAGCCAAGGATTGAATGGAGCGTGTCCGAGCACCAGGTTTCCGCTTTCTTGCTGGGCATTGGTTTTCAGTTTTTAGGTTTTAGTAGCTGCAGCAGTGCGGAGTATTGAGAAGTTGTTTATGGAAGTGGTGTGGGAGTACAATAGCAGTACTGGGTGCTGGGATTGCTGAGTAAACTGGGTTGATGGATGATGGATGATGGATAGCTGATAGCTGTTGTGTGTGTAAAAGAGCAGTGTAACCTGTATAATGAAATATCAGATCAAGAGAGATCCAAATATCTCTTCCTCCCTCCTTCTCCTTTATCATTATTCCTGCTATTTCAAACTCCAAAAGGCCCTGAACACGTTGGTGGTGTTGTCGTTATGATGAAGATACAAGATACATTCAACAAATCACCAGGTAGCTCAGGGTAGCTGGTAAAAGTACCCTTGCGTTGTGAGGTAAGAATAGAATCAATTATTGTACTACCTCTGTGAATCAGCTGGTTTCGGTTGTAATATCAGGGAATTTGAATCATGCCTTCCATTCTTGAATCTCTACAACTTTGCGAAGCCCCTGTCAAGATCTTGGCTGGATTAGGTTCTTTTATTCTCGCGAAGGCTTTTCTCCAGGTACGTTCGAATAGTAGTATTATATTGTAGCTTAATAATCAAGCAATAAAAGCAGCGGTACTGTCGGAACTTGACTCATGTTATTGATCGTCATCTGACCCTCAAATATGCTTGCATCGGCGAGGATTAGATCCATCGAAATCTATTTAATGATGGCGTACACATCATTACATTTTCGAACACTATATGTAGTTGTGCATTAGTAAAACATTCTCTAAACAAATGTGCCTTTTGAATATCTTCTGATACAGTTCCTTGGTGCGGTTTACAGGCAATTCCTTCGTCCCGGAAAGAATCTGGTTAAACTAGGAAAGTACGCTGTCATCACTGGAGCAACTGATGGTATCGGAAAGGCTTACGCCTTAGCGCTCGCCAAGAAGGGAATGTCCATCGTTCTCATTTCTCGTACTGAAGCAAAGCTCCAAGCAGTGAAGGAGGAGATAGATGGAAAGAAGTATTCAGGAGTTGACGTGAAGTTCGTCGTCTGTGACTATTCCAACTTTGATGACAAAGCAAAGGCAAATGTAAAGGCACAAATTGCTGGGCTTGATATTGGAGTATTGATTAACAACGTGGGAGTATCCTACCGTTACCCTATGTACTTCCACGAGCTTAGCGATGAGGAGGTTGATGCTCTTGTTGAAATGAATGTCAATTCCACTGTTTGGATGACTCGCTTTGTTCTGGGTGGAATGGTGGAGAAGAAGAAGGGTGCCATTGTAAACATTTCTTCTGGATCTGCAATGTACACTCTTCCTCTTTTGGCAAATTACTCTGCCGCCAAGAGTTTCATTGAGAAGTTCACTCTTGCCCTTCATGCAGAGTACAAGTCCAAGGGGATCTCTGTACAGTGCCAGATTCCCTTCTATGTGAGCACCAAGCTTGCAAAGATGCGTACATCTTTCACTGTACCCAGTCCTAGTAAATTTACAAAGCTCGGAATCAAGTGTATTGGACATGACGACCCCGTTGTTAGCCCTTATTGGGTGCATGCTTGCATGGGATATGTCATGGATCGCTTGCCTACGTCTATTGTAGCAAGCGTAATCATGTCAATGCACCAAGGTATTCGCAAGCGTGGATTGAAGAAGGACGCAGCAAAGAAGTCTGAGTGAACATATTGATTGAAGGGACATATCTCGGGTGATTGACGAATAGAAACGCCTCTTATAATAATTCAATACATGTATATAACTTGATTTTTGGATTAATGTCCGTACGTCGATTGAAAATTTCATGATACGCTCCATACTCATCAATGCAAGTAAGTTTTTGTAGAATCACCACCTACACGCCTAAAGTATTTCTCAAATATGATTCTAGAGGTTATCCAAATAGTTCTGGCTTGTTAAATTTCCAGTCACTCCAGTATTGCTTCTCTTCGCTTGTCTCTCAATTACAGACTTCTGCAAAGCCGCTCTGTACTCTTCACCAGTCATTTCATCCATACCGGGAATGACATAGGTATTAACGGTTCCTTTCGCAAGCCCCATGCCTCCTGTTCCATCATAACCTTCTCCTTCTTCATCATTATGATCCATGTCTTGAGATCCTAACGCCGCGGGAAGATTGGCGACGAGGGATTTGGCCTCTCCTCCTGGTGCAGCATTTCTCGGAGTCACGAGGGCTTCCCTATCTTGAACGGAAACGGATGCCATGGAAGCTGCAGAGGGTGCCGGTTTGGAAGGCGGCTCGCCTCCATTTTTGATGAAGATATTCAATTCAGTAACAATATTTCCCGTCATGGTCTCCAATTTGAGAATGTCTGCTTCACTCAAACTTCCTGGTCCTTCTTTGACTCTTTTCTCAAAGATCAAAAGAGACTGCTGCATATCTTCCAATGTGGCATCATCGAATATTTGGGGAGATTCGTCATCTTCCTCTGGTTGGCCAACTGCTTTTCTCGCTCTTGCTAAAATGTCTTTAGCTGTGAGGGCGTAAAGTTGTGTTGGTGTTGTGGTGGCAGAATGCGTCACTGCGCGAGGATTAGTGAGGGTGAATGCTGCGGTTGATGCAGCGCTCAAAAACACAAGTGAAATCGATAATGAAATGCTATTGATACGCATGGCTGTTAACTATATTTGAGTAGAAGCTGGTTATTAGTTACTATGCAGTGCAATGAATGAATGGAATTGAAGGCTGAGGGCTGATCAGTTGTGTTTGTTTTACGTTTTTACTTTCGGATTGGAATTGTAAAAACGTCAGGGCAAAAACGTAACAATAAGAAAGGAGAGGAGGAGGGCGAGAGCGCGGGGGGGGGGTTCTCTTCAAGTCTCAGGCGCAGCGCCAAAAGGAAAGTATTCTCTGGCTTTTATGCCCTCGTTCATCATTTCATAGTTACGAGTTTCAATTTAAACGTCATGGCATTGCAATAATTTGTGCACTGTCTATCTTGAGTGGTGTGCGTGTGTGTGCATGATGTAGAGTAAACTGTCATACATTTTTTCAATTCTTGTTTTAAACTTTACACGGATAATCTCAAAATTAGACTCTGAGATTCTCCACTTTTATTCTGATCACCTGTTGTGACGACAATTGTATATCATACTTCTTTGATTCTCTATCGCAATTCTTGATAGTGCCCCACTTTCCATTGAATTCTGGTTTGCCTTTTAGTCCACTGATGCACCCTACAGTTCCAGTCTCAAGTACAACGTTCGCTGGTCTGAGACTGACAACCTTCTTCAAAGCAGAAACATGAATATTGTATCTTTCCTTTGTAGGCATCCAAGTCAAAATAGTTCCAGTTTTTCCATTTAGTTCTGGTTGACTTTTGACGTCCTGAATTATAACATGGACATGTTGCAACAAGTTACAGGCCTTGACGCTCATGGTTTCATCTGTATCTTCTAGCAGAACAATGTATCGTTTATTACTGGGATTGTACTGCTTAATGATGCCTTGGTCGCCATTTCGTTCAGGAGCATTCTTTAGTCCCTTGAGAGAAACGACAGTTCCAATCGGTATGGCATCAAAACGCTGTGGTCGAGGAGAGTTTTGTTGTTGAAAAGCGTTCATTCCACCAGGTGGCATCCCCATCCCCGGTCCTGCCCCTCCCATATTTCCCATACTCATGTGCATTCCTGGACTTCCCATGCCTCCACCAAACATCGAGAAAGGATCCATTCCTCCTCCTCCACCTCCGAAACCAGCACTACCACCCATTCCGCCTCCAAACATACCAGCACCACCGAAAGGATCAGACCCACCGAACATTCCTTCAAACATCTTCGAAGCTTCCTCTTGACTCATATGGTGCTGGTGTGACCCCCCACCTTCACCGGGCATGCCACCAAAATGCATACCACCAGGGAAACCTCCCATGCCTCCTGGCATGTGGCCTCCTGGCATGTGACCTTCTGGCATTTGATCTGCTGCATTAGCACCTTCTTTACCATATTGATCGTACATTTTTCGATTCTTCTCATCAGACAGGCATGCATATGCTTCAGCTATTTTTTGGAAGTTTGTAGTTGCTTCTGCATTGTCGGGGTTCTTATCTGGATGCCACTAGTTTTCAGAGAGGGCAGATAACAATAGAATGAATGATGACAAGTTTAAGATTCGTCATGTGAGTTTTCAACAGACTTGTTTGAATTGCTAGAGGTTGCATGCAGCTCAATGGGAATAACATAATGACATACCTTGACAGCAAGTTTACGATAAGCTTTCTTGAGTTGAGCATCGTTCGCTGTTCGATCAACTCCAAGGATTTGGTAGTAGTCTTCTGAATTCAAATTAGGTGAAGGCATTATGGTGTAATTTGACGTATGTATCTTCTTTCGTGATTGAGATTTGTGGTGTTCGCAATAATGGGCTCAAATAATGTTTAATTCTGCTTTGTTTTGATTTACAGTCTTATGTTGTAATTGTGTGTGTGTGTGTGTGTCAATCTATGAGAACAAGTACAGTACAGAGTGTCTAGTGTAGTAGTAGAGTAGTACTGTGTGTGGAATACAGAATACAGCAGCATGTGGCTTGTGGCATATTATTATGAAGTTGTTCGTTCGAAATCGAAATCGAAATCGTTGATCTTCTTTCTTAGAACTTCTAAAAATCACTGAGAAAAGGCCTAACTTTCTCCGATAAAATGTTATTTTACAGTGAAATCAATCGAGAATTGGATTATCCGATAATTCGTAGTATTATGATCGATTAGATTTTAGATAATAACGATGCAGCAGCAGCATCAAGCATCATAGATCATAGATGATCGCGATCGATGATCTTGAACAAACACCCAGAGAAAGTCTCAACATATCAGTCCCTGTTTCATAACTCTTTATCTATTGTTGCTAAACTTAATCATGAACGATCCATGTCAATATCCATCGACAATCCTGACAATCCTATCGAATTTGGGAGATGAAGATGCAACATCACTGAATCAGTGGAATGACGAAATTGAATCTAATTTTGGAAAGACGACCCTCCCACTACAAACAGTAGATGATGATGCTACCCCCCAATCGATCAAGAATGCAGCAAAGAAATTGCACGAAACTTTGGTATTTTTCTTAATCGAAAAGGATCCACTTCAGGCATTCGATGCATTGGAAGAAGCAGACATGAATATTATGAAATCCGATTTGGAAGAATGCTTGATGAATTCCAATCTCAATCTCAATGACGATGATGGTGACAATGATAGACGTAAAGCGAATCGTGTTGTCCTTGCTTTATCCCAACTCATTGCATCCCAATCTGATTCCGCTCATCAATGCCAGAGTCGAGATGTCGATACAATTCACAACATTGCCATTTGTTCGCAATTGATTCGAGCTTCCAAGAATATTATTCGTTGGAATCGAATCCTCTACATGCAAAGCAAAAAGACGCGAGACCCAAATGAATCATTTGTGACGGCCACGGAACGATTGTGTAGCGCAGGAATGTTATCTCTATTTCTACAATTATTGAAATGTGCCATGTCCAAAGAAATGAACGAGGACAGAGATGATTTAGCACGGCAGTGTGCCATCATTATATTCCACGCTAGTTATGCAGCTGCGCCTGAACCTTGCTGTCAAAAGGCCCTCAAAGCTTTCGTATCGTCACCAGTGAATGGCGTTGAAATCATTGCAAAACTAATCTCAAGGCCAAACGATTGCCAATCATCCTATTCCATCCACACTACACTCGGTTTAATCAAGATTGTGCACAATCTGGTTTCCACCATACCTCAAATGATGGAAGCATTCGACGCAGCGTTGAAGAAAGACACACCACCAGTGATTGCCCATGAAGTTCAATATGAAGTCAATCTCTTCACCATTTTGGTTTCGACGCTCGCATGGGCATTGCGATCCGAACCATCGTTCCCTTCTTCTCATCCTATGGATCGGAGGTCTGATTTAATCATCGAGATCATTCATGCCTTATTCGCGATTAGGAGCGTCGGGTCCAAACGCGTAGTGGAACGAATGGAATTGGAAAATCGTGCGATGATGACGCAACTCGGGATAATTATTTTAGATTTGCTAAGGCTGTCGAATCGAAATAAAAAATGTTACGATTGCAAGCTTGCATCATTGCTATTGCTCATGAATGCACCCAAGGAGTATGGACAATTTTTGGTGGTGAATGATGGTATTGATGAATTGCTGACGATTTTGTGGTTACAGCTGAATATGATTGTAGTGGAACATGCGGGAGATGTGCACAGTGCTCAACTTGCTGCAAAGATTTTGCCAGTCTTGATTGTCTTGAACGAGCTTGTTATTAGTAATGAGGTCATTCGGAGAGAAGTGAAAAATAACATATTCCCAGCAAATGAGGAAGACGGATTTATGGAAAAGGTTGAAGCACATAAGAAAGAAATTAGTGCAACTCCTCACAAGGGTAGAGGTGCGAAGAAGAATATGCAGCCGTTGGATGCACCTCCCGGAACAACTAGGTGGAAATTGATCAAGCTAATGACTTCCACGGAATCAAATATGAAAAGATGTGCGAGTGAGTTGCTGTGGAATATTTGTAGGAAGGATCCAAATGAATTCGTGTTGCGCTGCGGGTTTGGGAATGCTTGCCACATGCTTTCAATCAAAGGACTGTACCAGATTCCCAAATAAATAGTCAGGGGAATCGTCTTTTTTTCTGCTAATGAGGGAGGTGACCATGATAATTATTTGTATAAGCAAGCACGTGCATATCTAGTCTTCAGAGGAGTCGCCATCGTTGGTTGGTTCATATATAAATGATGTATAACTAATAAGTCATATATAATCATCGGTCTTCTTCGTAATACTGAACGTAAAAGATTCTAAAATAATATTTAGAAGTAAGAATTAGGTTCGTGCATCATTCTTTAGTTCGTTTTAATGTGCTCTTCCAACAAAATATTTTGGAAAGTTGTCCTGCAGTACCTACACTTCATTGATTTGGGATGATTAGTCTCGGCTGAATGCCAGCACTTCTTTCTTGAAATGTAGAACTCTTTTTCCGCCGATTGCTATCCAAAGTGACCACTCTTCTCTGGATGATGTTTCGTCCTTTTGTCCTCTGGTATTATGATGTTTTCAACCTGTGAAGAAAGTTAGATGAGTTTTGAATCAATAGAGAAAAATGAAGTCAAGATGAATATTGAACTGAAGTTTGCACGCTACATCTCTCGGACAGCCAAGGAAAAATTTTCTCTACATATCAGGCTACTACCCCTGTAAATTCAGAAACTCTAGTCCGAGCACCTTTAATCGTCACTGAGATGTTTTGGAGGGACAAACTTCATGTTCAAATGTGTGCAGTCAAGAAGGCTCAGAGATTGTTCACAAAAACCCCCATGTGAAGTCAGAAATGACGGTAGACAAGGTTATGCACGCCATTTTAGCGAAAACACTCGCTTGCATACACACTCATCCCTGACAAGGTACAGACAGGACGTGAAATCCTGAACTGCTCGGGAATGTATTTTCTTCCTCACCGCCTCACTTGGAACACGCTTGGCAACGCTTTTTTAATCTTCGTAGACGTATATGACATACCTTGCCCGGGATAGGACTGGTGTGACTGCAGATCGTCATTAATCGAGCCAGCTTCACAGCCGGTGAATAGTACACATTTTGCTAGTTCACGTTCAGATTCATGTTCACGTTTTCATGTTTGTTGCATTGTGAGAATGTTAAGGGAGAACAAAATGTGCGTGCTATTATTGTTGTGTTTTCGTTTCCGTTGTTGTGTGGCCAGGAAAGACGGGTGGTTCAATTACATCTTGTACCCCCCCCGGCAAGCTCTTTTAAATACCAACCCGACTAGTCACCGACTCACAAACAAGAAGAAGTGAACTACCGGAACACACACGGACAAGAAAGAAAGGGTACGAGGTACGATTGATAAAAGCATCAAACATCAAACTTCGAAGCAATACACAACTTTTCACATTTGTCACTACCATACTCTGCTCGATGTTGAGATCATCTTTGCATTTTTGTCATGATAGAAAGATGTTAATTCGAATAATCCAACGCGTGAATAATCCTATTAGGAATGATAGTGCTTCAATTATTACTTACCTTCATTTACACGGCTCTACAGCAACCAGAAGCTTGACCTCAAGTCCAAGTCTATTACGAAGAAACATCATGACCATTGCAAGTGCCAGAGGGCTACCACACAGATCATCATGGATTAGAAGACGTGAGCAATTATCATTTCCATATCATCTACAGAGCATTCGAAGCTATATCTTCTTTGAAAACTTTCTAAACAAGCTATTTCCAACAGAGGAGAATCAACAAATGAAAAGAAGCGAACAGATCATTGTCGCTCTAAGAAAGAAGCGTACGAAAATGATGGATTCTATAGATTTGCAAACACAGACGCACAAGAAAAAACTGACTGATTCATCTGATTCTACGAAGGCGAAGTTTCAACAATGGAAGCTCGCTAAGCAGGATAGAATGCGAACATACTACTCTCATCGGAAAATACAATTACGAGACAATACCAAAAATATGGTACACAACTTCCGTGATAGATCCAGTGAGACACGAGCTAGATGGAGAAGAAAGACTGTCAATAGATTGAACAGATTCTTGAACAAAACTAGACGAAGAAGTGATCGAATAAAAGGCACGATTCAAAAAATGTCATCGCATTACGTTCAGCATGTAGTCACAATAGATGAACCGTTTCAGAAAGAATGGTTTTCACCAGAAGGATATCCTCTCACTAGCAAGGATCCTCACACCGATCGATATGTCAATCCTTGGAATAGTGTTAGTACTAATGGTTTCAAAAGAGTCGAAGAGGTATGGAGGTGGAAAAAGACAAGGGGATTCCTCGAGCCCTTGCCACCAGGTGCCACAAATCTGTCTTCATCTTTTGTGGGAAATACTTCGAGGGAAGTTTTGAAACAAGAAGCACTGATTCCTATAATTGGAGAGATCAAATTGACATGGATTGGGCATGCTACCAGTTTGATCCATGTATCCGATCAGTTCACCATTTTGACAGACCCCATATTCTCCAAAAAGGCATCTCCGTTTCAATGGTTTCAAGAATCAGAATTCTTTGGAGTGCCTCGTTGGATACAGCCTTCGTTGACGATAGATGAATTGGACGACATTGACGCTGTCGTTATTAGTCATGATCATTATGATCACTTGGATCTGGGCAGTGTACAAATGCTGCACGAGAGGAGTATAGTGAAATTTTGGGCTGTCCCTATGGGCATGAAGGAATGGCTGACTGATAACATAGGGATTGATGAAAGCCATATCGTCGAGCTAGAATGGTGGCAGAGTGCTAAATTTGTAAAGAAAAGTACTTGTGGCAGTGACCTGATAAAGAATGAAGAAGTCACAAATATTGTTCTTGACGGAATCAAGATAAGTGATATACATTTGGCTCGACAGCCTGACGAAAATGTTCTGACATTGACATGTGCACCAGCGCAGCATTGGTGCAGCCGCACACCGTTTGATAGAAATACTCGACTCTGGTGTTCGTGGGCTGTTCATTCGACTCTAGCAGATCGTCATGGTAGCTTCGAACGTCCCAACGATGGTGCCTCTTTGAGTTTCTATTTCGCAGGTGACACTGGTTATCCTGAAATATTCCCTCTTCATCGACAAATCGGAGATCTATTGGGACCATTCGATCTCTCTGCTATACCTATTGGGGCCTACAAACCGCGTTTTTTCATGTATGATAGCCATTGCAACCCGCACGAAGCTTTACAGATTCATAAGGACATTAGATCTAAGCGTAGTATTGCTATACACTGGGGAACATTTCCACTAGCAGACGAATCTTTCGAAGAACCTCCAACTCTGCTTCGTGAAGCAGTTCTTGAGATGGAACATGAAGGAAAAAATCAATCTTGCCATTTTGATGCTTTGCCACATGGCGAATCTATTCATACCAGGCAACATATTGTTGAGATCTAGCATCGATGATCATAAGATACTTCAAAAAATATAATTATCACGTTTCTAATAGATTAGTGATGGTGATATGTAAGGACGTCTAGCATCAAACACTAATCAAACTAGTTTTCTCATTAAAATTAGAAGAACAAACTAAGTCTTCTCATTCAAATAAGATACAAGCGTTAAGGAACCTCATTGAAAACCAGAAGGCAGGTGTCAAGTGTCAAGAGCAAGTTGAAATTGAAACACATAATTAATACAATAAACTTTATCTTTACACCACCTCACAAAAATTATCTTGAAGTATTCGTATCTGTTGAATATAAAGGCAATTAGGTAGAGTAATTGAAATCGCTTGCTCAATCCTAGAAACCGCACAATGACTAGTACAGCCTTCAGCAACGCCAAAAAGGTCTTTGAATGCATTGACACAGCCAAGACCTTTGATACTATCAGTGAATACGTTGAAGAGGATGCAACCTTTAATTGCCAGGCGGCTGCAATGAATGATCTAAATACTGTCAAGGACTACTCTGACTGGATGGTAGATTTTGGTATTCAAACAGTACCTGGATATACCTATGATGTACATTATTGTGCGTGGGATGAGAACACGAAGACAGCAATGTATTTTGCAACTTTTCATGCCACACATACAGGACCCGGTGGTCCTGTGGAACCTACCAACAAGACGATGCATGCGAACTATACCTATTGTGCGGTCATGAATGAGGACAATAAGATTACCGAGATGACTAAAGTATGGAACGATGGTTATTCCATGACGGAGATTGGATGGGCGTAACTTATTCAGATACCATACTCTATATATTCTTTGTTCACGAGGATGTTTGACGATTGGATACAGCTATACTAATTTTAAAGATCGTACTATTTAACTGTACAGCACTTTCTTTTGAATTTTCCTTCTTTAGCTCTGGAGGCATCTCTTTGGCCAACTTGTAACAACCCATGTTTCTGTGATTGAATTTGTTCTTTGACTTCTCGCTATCAGCCTTCGGCCTTTCTTCATTTGATCTCCACCAGATTTCTAATTTACAGCATTTATTTTCCCCTTCGCTTCACAATCTGCTTCCCTCTTTGATCGCAGGTGCTGCACAATCACTGCAACATTATCAAATCCAGCAACACTTTATTTATCATTGTCACTAATATTTGATATTTGTGTGCTAATGCACAGGATGATTCAAATCCCTATTGCAACTTTTGCGACATCATTCTCTCGCATCTGCTCCATTGTTGGGATCTATTATAACATCATTGTTCATAAGATACTTAAAAAAAATATGACCATTATGTTTCTAATAGATTAACGATCGTAGTGATAAGAACCTAGCATCATATTATCATAATACACCCCCAATTCAACAACAGTTGTTAACATTCATTTCTTCTTGGGGAGAGCACTTTGAAATCCTGAATTATCCGAAAACCATTTGTTATTCGCAGCTTTGACCTTTTCTCGCATTGCATCTGGATTCACAAGCTCGAGACCCTGTACTGGAGTGAATACCATACTGCTTGCCAATCCATTTGTCTGTCCTACAGCATTCATTTGTGCCGCTTTCTTCCTCGCTGCTTTCGTGTTAGCTTGCTTGATTTTCCTCTTATTCCCTGCACTTCCTGCCATATGCCGAATGGCTCCAGAACCATCTTTTGTCTTCTCTAACAATCCCAGTGTAAGACCCATTGCGTCATCGCCATACTCACCTGATTCAGTAGAGAACCCACGACGGTTCGCTTGCTTCATCATTTCACTTTCAGAAAATTGTTCCTTGAGAAGTCTCATTCTTTTTCCTCCCCTCCGTTTCTTTGTCTCCATATCGGGTCTAAAATATAATATGGATGCAAGGAAAGTAAAAAGTTAGTGACAATAACACAGAATCCTGATTTCAAGCACACATGACATTCATTCGTATCAATACTCTTGGTGGACATAAAAGAAGTTGAACATTGCTTCGCCAAGAATAAGAGCCTTGTATAAAATATCAGGATGTCTGCGGTAAAATCGAAGGCTTCTATTCAATAACACCACAGGCAAACCAAACTTACTTTGGCAGCGCTTTCACCACAGGCGCCGTACTTGGCTCTTCCAATTTCGCAAACTTCCTCTCAATCTCTGCCCGAAACTTCTTCCCACTCTCATTACTTCTCTTCCGACCACTCTCCAAGTTCACATAATCGCACCTAATTGCCAACGCCAATTTTGCCGCAATAACTTTCAGCGCCTTCCGTTGCAAATATCCCGGCACCCTATGATACAAATCACATTCTGCAAGCATCCCCTCGTGTGGCTTTGACACTCTCGAATTCCCGCCCGCATTGGATGCTGCTGTAGCGGATGCAATGGAGGTGCCCATTCCTGCTCTACTTGCAGAGGTGGCCTTGACTTGTCCAAGAACTTGTAAATTACATGAGGGTATTTTACACAATTCAGCCATTCCACCTGCGGTCGCTATCATGCGTGCAGCGAGGCTGGCTCCAATCAGTATAGATACGCTGGGTGCTAATCGCTCCATATGACTTTCAACAAATAAAATGAGTTTTTGCTGGATGGATTGTGTCTGTTCCATGCATTCAATACAATTATTGACAAGTTGTAGCTGAGATGGCTCTAGTACTTCTCCCTGTGTAGTAGACGAAGCTACAGAGAGCGTAATGATTTGATTTGGGGTGAGCTTGGCTTCAGATATGAGTTGATCATTGAATAGTGTCAAGTCTGTTGCATTTTGGATAACTTTAATGGAGTTCTTGTATGCAATGGGGTTGGGAAGGAGTTCATCAAGTTCTGGAAATTTTGGCCTATAAGCTGCAATAAGATCTTGGTGTATTCTGTGAAGTTCATTTTGCACCGTAATAAGAAATTTATTGCTTGCGGTCATTAATTGATATTGCTGCTCGTCGTTATCATTCGCGCCCATGGACAACGTTCTGGGAATTTCAATGGCTGCTAGATGAGTTTGGAGTTTTGCATCATCAATGAACCATTTCTTGTTGGAAGCTGAAGAAGAGCAATCATCAACATTGATGACATCATCATGATTAGAGGAGTCGTTACTGTTGTTAATTTCGTCAATAGCTACTGCATTCTCTTGGTTCTGATCCTCTTCTGCGTCGGACAAATCGTCGAGGTCGTCAAGGAGCGAATCTGCAAGAGTCTCTGTCGCCATCTTAGTTCAATTACAGTATGTTTCTTTATGTTGTGCAATCGGAACGTTGATTTTTTCGCTTGTTTCGCCGTTATCTCCCCTTTTAAACTATAATAATGGTGTTCTGTTGGATGTTGTGTTGGATGTTGGATGTTGGATGTTGGATGTTGGATGTTATGAAATAAAACCTAGCTAGACTCTGTTGACTGTGGCATCTCCTTCTTGTTCCTATTCCGTGTGAGTTGTAAGTTGCCTTTTTGTCGTTGTCTTCTGGTTGTATTTGTGTGTATCTGTATTATTTTTACTTTGTTGTTGTCGATACAAAATGCTCCAGACGATCCGCCCATTGCCAGCCCTAGAGCTATTAGCAGTGCTCTCAACCTGTGAGATGTTTCCAAAATAGATTATATTTTCCTTTTTCGCCGGTCGCCGGTCGCCGGGACAAACGTAAAAGAAAAAAAAAAGAATGTTTGGTTTTAATTGTTAGAAGTTAAAATGATCTACTAAAATGATATCCTATGTGTCTATTTCCAATCTCCTCCTATTGTTTATACATATAGCACAACACCTTCCAGCAGTATTTTCATTACTACCAGTACCCCAGAAACTATCAAAGATGTCAAAGCCACGTCCAGGAGTTGAAGCAGCAGTTCGTCTCTCCAAGATATCAGACGTCTCCACTTGGACAACCATAGAAAGTCAATACACAGACATGCTGCTGCAAAAGAATGACGAGAAGCTGATGAATCTAGACCAACAATGCGAAGCCCTTGCTAGAAGATGGCAGACTAGTGAGGACGGAGCGTACTGCACCTGTGATGAATTATACACTGTCGTTGATTGGAAATTTGCCAAGGGGAAAGCCAGACCGATGCTGTGGAAACAAATTCGATCCAATAGCGAAGAAAGCGTAAGGGATGCATCTCGACGCGCTTTTCAATCATTAGAGGATGTACTGATACATCATAATGAAGACAGATTGAATAAAGCCCTCAGACAGGCCTTGGACTTATTTTCAGTGCTGAAAGGAATAGGGCCTGCCACTAGCAGTGCGTTTCTTAGCTTGTATAGACCGGATCTGTTTGCCTTTATGGACGATGAGGTACTTGAATGTTTTATTGGGCAGAGAAAATACACAGTTCCAGCTTATTTCCAATTGAATGATGAATGCAGGGTACGCGCGAAAGCACTGGGTGAAGGGTGGACCGCTAGAAGGGTGGGGAATGGACTTTGGTCTGCTGCTAGACTTTCTCTGTGTGCGGATCGAAATGATTTGACATTGGACTGTAGCAATTGTAAAGAGCAAGAAGATCTTCCAGATGCAGTGGATCCTGAAAGTAAGAATTCAGCAAGCAACGGACAGAACAAAAAATTAGTGACGAAAAGAGACGAAGAGCAAGCAGATAATTCGGAAGACAGTATTGCCAGTAGAATGGCAAAGAGAAACCGGCGAGCTTAAAGTAAAACAAATGAATTGACACGGTAGGCCGCTGGTGGAAGTTCTAATTTTTTGCTGCAGTGGGGGTGGGGACTTACACATCATCATAAAGAAGCATCAAAAGGAGGTCATTCTACCCATGGTGACGTATTACCATCGGCCAGCGACAGGCAGCTTTCAGTCTTCATTCTGATATATAACCGTTTTTTCATCATGAAAGCATCGGCTTTAGCTACGATACATTAATAAAGTCATGCGCAAGAAATAATACATAAGGTACCTCTAGTTTGAAGACAAAAATTAATGGTTGCAAGAACTGATTGTGTAAAGGGTTCATTCTCATAAAATGCACACCCCATTACCCCGAAGAGCTGATTCATCAATTCTAGTTGAAATCGCATATTGGGAACGATGCTATTATGCTCTGCTGGTTCAAAAAATCTCCTTTGTCGATGATTGAGAGCTTAAACAATCCGGTATAAAAACATTCTTAGGCACCATATCGATGCAAAGCAACAAAACAACCATATGACAACGCGATACGCAGCCCTCTTCCAATAAACGACAGAATTGGTTCGACACACATCCTAATCAAGAGTCCATTATCCCTGTTTGTCGAAGTTTCTCCAACTTTGACATACTTGCATTGTATTCCATTCTAATGCCACTCTTTTGCACTCTGTAGGCGTCTTGAAGAATCCTCGAGCTATTGCTGTAGCTGTTGTTGTCATTCATACTTCCCCCGCAGAACAAGTGAGAATGATGCATGCTGTGATGTTCTTCTTGCTGAGAATGATATGGACTTCTCCTCTGGTTTATGTTAAGAAGAAGAGACCGTTGTCTACTAGCTTGTGGACATGCTATTACTGATGTCCGGCCAGCTTCCTCTCCATTCTGCCTTGCAATTGTTTTATGCTGCTCGTAAAGATAAGCTCTTGTTTTCAAATGAACGTTCATGAGCTGC
>Ga0306864_1000417_pt1 | contig 20125 bp, 15 predicted proteins | sample AntRauTorckE5430_FD_190448 | JGI IMG/M metagenome (GOLD analysis project Ga0306864, IMG submission 190448) | Saline lake microbial communities from Rauer Islands, Antarctica - Metagenome Torckler E5 #430 (v2) (version 2) | ecosystem: Environmental > Aquatic > Non-marine Saline and Alkaline >...
TGCCCTGTAGCCTTTGTCACTGCTCTTCCGTCGCACACATTACATCTAACAATACCTCTTCCAAGACATGTATCACAAGGAGTCAGAGGACGAGAATTTCTGATGGGGCCATAGGGTGTGTTGATACGAGGTGGGACTTCTTCTTTTTTTTCCTTTTTAATTTCTTTCTTGATTCGCTTGCCTCTCTGACCCATCATTATGACACTTGTTCTCCATCTTCGTCGATCCCATGAAGGAGGTATTATTGATAATACATCAGAGACTTTGTGAGCTGTTGGAAGTAGAGTGAATGCAAAGGCGTTACAAACAGAGGATGTAATCAGCAGCATGAATGCGGTGATGCTCTTCATCAGTTGTACTGTGTTGATTTCGTCAGCTGCTTATCGCTGGTATGTGTGTTGGTGTTTCTGTTGGTTGTGGAGCTGCTGGCTGCTGGTATATGCTAGCTTCTTGGTGCTCTGTGTTGTTGATTTTGATAGTGATGCTGATGGTACGCCTCATTCAAACCGCTGTTGAACATACTCTGTATTCTGTATCGTATATTATTTTTGCAAGTAGGAACAACAATATGTCAACAACCAAAGAAGAAAGTAATGACAGAAATTCTCAAAAGGTCTTGTCAAAAAATAAACTAAACTCCAACACACTGCAGATCATGTTTTCCAAGCATGAAGTCTTTAGAAGAGGAAAGGATATAAAATATCTATATATCTATTTTTGAGTAATATTTCATCGTGGACGAATACGTCTCTAATAGTGGTGGTCCAGATTGGTCTTTGAAGGTCTTTGACCATGGGATGTGTGAAATGTGAAGGGCTGCGAAGGGTGTCCAATAAAATTAAGCTGATGCCCAGGATCGAACTGGGGGTCTTTTGATTACAAGTCAAATGCGTTACCACTGCGCCACACCAGCGTTTAATAATCGGTTTTGGACATATTGAAGAATATGAACAATGTTATTTATGATTTTTGACAGATGAAGGTTTATTATTCGATTAATCATGATTAATGGCTGGTAGAAGTAGGTATTACTATCTCTTAATTGACAAGTTCATGCGAACCTCTTAAAAATGGCTTTACTAGTCGCTAGCTAAAGCTTACAATAGAGTACACTCTATGTACTTATTATTTATTATGTTCTTAGTTCTTTTATCATCAATCATCACGTCGCACGCATCAGCACGCATTGTTTATAATAGGCCTAAAGTAGGCTAAAGTCATTTTTTCAAGGTTGACCGCGGGACGGACGGTGGCTAGGAGGAACGAACGACCTTCTTTTTTCACTGCTCATTCTCTCTGGCTACTGGATAGATAGAGTGTGGCAAAGCAAGAGAATAAGAGAACGTCTATCTTCTTAAAGCACACAATATATTTGCAAGAAACAGTATCATTATTGTAACCACAACTTAGTACGTCAAGAATATGACTGAATACGGAAAAGAACTTTTAAGAAGGCAACTAGCTGGTAAGTGGCTACGAAACTCATTAGGAAATACTGCTGTGCGTAATCACTTCATCACTCACCATTCTCGATTACTCAACAATAAAAAACGCAAGAACTGGCAAAGAATCCGATAGATCTCGTATCGGTTGGTTTGTCGGATAACGATAGCCTCTACGATTGGGAAATACTTGTCATGGGGCCTGACGGAACACTTTATGAGGGTGGATTTTTCAAAGCCAAATTACAATTTCCACCGGACTTCCCCAACTTGCCTCCCACGATGACGTTCATATCTGAAATGTGGCACCCAAACGTCTATAAAGATGGTAAGGTTTGTATTTCTATCTTGCACCCTCCCGGTGAAGATGCCATGAACGCACAGGAGAGTGCAGACGAGAGATGGAGGCCTATTCTTGGCGTGGAGCAGATTTTGATCAGTGTTATTAGTATGCTAAGTGATCCAAATGACGAGAGTCCGGCTAATTTGGATGCGGCTGTACAGTGGAGGAATGATAGGTTGGCTTTTAAGAAAAAGGTGCGGCAGATTGTCCGAAAGAGTCAGGACATGTGCTAAACGCTGCTGCTCTGTTTCTTTGACGTAAGCTATTTCGCTCCTGTAGATCTTGAATTCGGCTCGAAACCAATCATACCACTAGGGATATCACGTTAGCATTGCTATTCAAAGTTTATTTACGTAGAATTATTAGGGTATGTGGGTTAAATATATTAGCAAATTTCTTGACTTTCATTTCATTCACTTTGACGTGTTCTTGTCTTGACAAATACCCTCGCTCCAAATACAATGGAACGTATAACTTGGAATGCGAAGAGAGCACGCCAAACTTGTGTGAACGAATTTGTTGAAAACTTCAGTAACGAAAGCATGATTGTCATTGTAAATCCATATGAACCCACTAAGAAGCCGAGGTCGCGGGTGGCTAAAATTGATCCTTCCATCGTCAAGATCAATGGATGCAAAAGGACACTTCCCATCATGTAGAAGACGCGGCTGGGGTCGCTAAGGCTACTGAGAATTACACTTTCGTTGGTGAAGAATGACCCTCCTTTTTCCATGATTTGTTTTGCTAGACCGGAGTTGGTCACAGCCATTACGGACGCAAGCAAAAATATACGCTTCAGCAATGACTTTGCCATGGCGGTGTTTTCTTTCGGTTTGTTTGCGTTGACATCTGACTTTCCATGTGTGGCATCATCTTCGTCTCCTCCGCCATACAGCACTTTCGGAAGAAAACTCTGGACAGCCAATGAAAAAGAATCCCCAAATGTGCAGAAAAAGAAAAATATCCTCATCATAATATTGTGAGTAGTAAGAGACATCATTCCAAAATCGCTCACTCTTATAGTCATGGCAGAGTAACAGATCAATTTGCCTAGAATAACAAAGAAGATTGGGCCGGCCAATTTTACGAGAGAGACAAAACTTGAAAAATCTGGTAGAGAAATGAATGGTCTCTTATCTCCAGGTGTCACTGCTTGCCATCTTGCTACCTTTTTCCTGCACTCTCTGATTAGTATGAGCGAGCTTGCTGCTCCTGCAGCAGATGTAGCTAGAGCAGCCCCTCGAAGTCCCATTCCAACCTTTGCCACTAAGAACACATCTCCGAAGACATTGATCAATGTAGCTACTAGAACTGCCAGCGCAGGAGTGCGAGTATCCAATGTTGCCAAGCTGACAGCTTGTGCGATCATCCCCATGATTGTAAGAGGTGCAATGACGCCCCTAATTTTTGCATAATCCCAAGACAAAGAAACAATAGGCTTGGTCAGATCCATTCCGTTGACCATAGCTCCTCCACTCCCGATTATATAATGCAACATCTTATCTCCAGATACGGAAATTAGGATTGTAATGATAATTCCCATTATGAATGCTACACCAAGAGCATGGGAAGATGTCTTAATTTGCAATGAATCATCAGATTTTGCAGATGCCGTGGCTAATTGATTGGTGGTTGCCATTGCCAGGAAAGAGGTGATATAGAACGCATTATCGCAAAGCATTGTTGCCGGACCCAAAGCAGCCAACTGGAGTGTTTCAGGTGCAACGCCTTTGATTATATTTGAAGCAGTTGCAATGTTTGTACCCGATGCAAACTTGCCAACAATTGTTGTATCCACAAGACTGAGTAGGGGTTCAGATAACCAAATAATGATTGTAGTACTGATAAATACTATCAATTCTTTATAGGGAGCAACTTTTGATGGAGAACTTGCTTTAGGTCCATTCATCAGTTCTATGCTGGAAGATGTGTTGTGGTAGCCATTGATACCATTTTTCTGCGAATCCAGCTCTATCTCGACTTTGTCAATGGAGTTCAAGTCATCTGAATCCCCAAGTGTAATGCTAGATGCCATAGATAGCGCACAGTTATTTTTACCCAAATGATTGCGGCTTGATGTGCAGTCTTGAAAGCAGACGTTTCTACACTTTCTATTGACAACCGATAGTTTGCTTGGATGATGAACATGTCTATATTTGCCCAGTGAAGAGCTAAATGCAGTTACTACTGTAGCTAGAGAACCAACTCCTACAAAAAATGAAACTCTTCCCTGCCATCCTCTCATCCTTGTTTAATTTCGATTTTGAAACAATGCTAGGCGACTATTGTGAATTTAACAAACTTCAACTTCTTGTGGCATAATGATGGGAGAAGGTAGTGCGTATCGAAGTGCAGGTTGCAGGACGCAGGATGCAGGAGAAAGAGTGTGATGAAGAAGACGTCACTTGTTTTTGATCAAAACCGTTATTTTGGCTAACTTTCACGGAATTTTGGCGCGCTGGTTGGATTTTAAAGACACAAACACGATCCATTCACCTGCTTGCTGCCAGTCATCAGTAGCAGTCAGTCTTGTTTTGGTCGACAACAACAGTATGGTAGTCTTAGCCAACATTATTTGTTCCGACGTATTCATGATGAAACACATTATGTTTCCTTATTTTCTTGGAATTGTGAGAAGTGATGATCAGATTTGACTCGCTATTCTATGTAATTCGTTAAATCGTGAATTGGTTCTGCGTGATGATTTGTTTGGTGGTGGTGATATTTTTTGAAATGGCGGCTGACTTGTCTTCACTCTTCACAAGAAGTATGACGTATGACGACTCCTCAATCAGTGCACTACATACTAAGAGAGAAAATGAGCGCATTCTCTATTCTCTACAGAAGTTATTAGTTCCCAATCCAAAACAGGATCTCCGTACATGCACGAAAATTTATAGTAGATTCCTTTAATTATCCAATTCCGTATCCACCGTTTTTACGATTCTTCCCAGGCTTCAAGTGCTTGGGTTTCTTGGATTGGGTAGCCTTTTTTTCAATTGTGTCAAACTCCTTAGCCAGCTTCTTCCCCAATTGTTTTCCTTCGGATCTCTGAATTTCCCATGAAATGCAATAAGTAGGAAGTTGGTAAATAGGGCGACTGTTCCATGGAGATTCGCCATCCTTGGCCTCGATCGCGTCAACAATATCAACTTCAGATTCATCCGTGTCTTCATTCTCCTCAGAGGCTTTGTATGAAGTTTTTAGCCCTACAAATCCGACCATATCATCTTCCAGCAATTGGAAGGTATCAGGCAATCTTAATGGAGAAACATCAACCACCAATTCATCTAGACCGGTATTTCCTTTATGCAAAGTGATACAAACTTGTCCTCTAGCATCACACAAACTCCTATAAGAATTAACCAACGGTGCATCCCCCCTCTGTGATCGCCAACCAGAGCCCGCGATTTCCAAAAATCCTTTACGACGGGCTTGATCGAATAACAATCGTTCATCTTCGTTCAAACGATGAGGAACACCTCTAGATCCAGTACCTTTCTTCTTTGCTGGTTTTCCCCATGATATGCTTTCCACGTCTTGTACGGTTGGACGCCAGCACTTTTGGCGCGTTTCGTAGCTTAAGTTGGAGCAGAATAGTGATGTTGTGGTAGAAAATGAAGACGAGGAGTGTCGTATCAGGAGGGCACTTGTACCTGTAGTTGGACTTTGATGAGATGCAAATTGGAATGCAGCGCTTCGTGATAAAGAATTCATTACGGCTATAGAAATCGCAAGAATCCTCATGATGTTGTGAGAGCAGGTGTTACTATGAGAGGAAAGTTTGTTCTTTCTTCCTTCAGTGAATCGTTATTTGCTATTTTTCGCAAGTGGACGATTCAGGATACAAATGATAGATAGCTGGTACCTGGCTGGTGCCTACCTGATGTTGCGAGTTTTTGTATTAGATGGAGGATGGAGGTAGATAAAGGAAGATAAAAAGCAAAAAACATTATTTGTTCTTTGGATAGTTCATACGAAAAATGACTCACTTCAGTCTTGTTACACTCCCAGTCCGATATGGCAAAGAAAGTTACTCCCACCAGCAGCAGATCGTGCGTGTGCCTGAAGTCGCACTAATACCTCCAAGGACAAAGCGAAGGGGTGGTGTTTGCCGATATTTTTTAGATTGGAATTCCACCCAGCCATCATGATGATATTTTTATCATATATTCTCCTTTCAGCTAATTTAGATCAAACCCTTCGGTTGCATTTCAAAAAGGAGAAGAGAGATTTTCATGAGAAAAAGGCTAACAGTAAACATTCGCACATCGCGTTTACACATCTCACAGCTTTATAACACATGTGCGACCATAGGAAACAGTAAAGGAAGCCTGTGTGACCATATAGCACCCACGAATCATCCATATTGGCATTGTCACACCATTAAACCTACATAGATTCTACGAGATAATCGCACCAAGTTCATTCTGGTTTCAAAATAGAGTGCATAATTTCAAAGATTGGCAAAACAAACACGAATTGCCAGACACGAAAGAGACTGCATCTTGATCCGATCATTACCTTTGAACATTCATTCAAGGCAAGAACACATCTTCACTGCTGATCGATTCTAATTTTGATCGATTGAGAAGGCAAGATTCCCAGAACATTTCAGAGTCACTCAACTGTTTAATTCCAAATCGAGGAATCGACAGATATATATTATACATAAAAGCCCACGAGCCAAGAGCCTGACAGGAGAATCTCAATCGATTCATTTCAATCGACACGCTGATCAAAGCAACTGTTCCATCGAATCGCATCATTTCGCGCACCGTGGCAACAATAATGACTGCCAGCATTGCTATCGAAAACTGTATTTCAGAGGAAATGCAACGTTCCTCCTCTGAACATAATCCGTCCTCCTTGCAGAAGAAACTAAATACGTCCGTGCTCGCTCCATCCCCCTGCAATAACCTTGCCGAAGAAGATCCACTCTCATACCCAGAAGCAATTGATATTGTGCAGCAATCCGATACCACTTTTCTCCAAGACGAAGAAACTAACATTAACAACTCAAACTGTTCCTTTAGCCATCCCATGCCCATTCGTAACCTCTGGGGAACCTTTGAAGATATGAATGATCAAATGGAAGAACAAGTCCTATTGTTGGGAGATGTTGATCTCAAAAATCAAACATCCCCCAATGGAATTGAGCAGTATGCCAGTCCTGAGAAATCACAGGCTGGAAAACAACAAGGGGCATACCCCTTTCTTCTCAAGATTGATCTGCCTAGCTTTCAAATGTGTGATGGACTAGTGCTTGATCTTCCGAATGTAGTGATTGACAGATGCTCATTATATAGTGTCATTCATGGCATTAACAAGGAAGTCGCAGATATGGCCAGCAACGATCAAAATTGTCATGTCGGTGAGTTGAAGGATGAGGGTTCGGCATTGGTACAAGCAGTCAATGGACCGGCCAAGCCTAACAAGAAAGGTTCTAATCCGCAAATGAAGCTTGCGGTTTTGGATGAAGAAAAGTTTATTCTTGCCGCAATTGCTAGCATATCCGAGCCTGAGACCATGATTCGTGGCTGCCCCGATACTTTTGCTGAGGCGATTGGAGAATCGGATGCCTTGACTATGAGTTCGAGTGATGATGGGGTGGGAAGTGCACATTCTGAGAATCCACTATCAGCGGTTTCTGCCATGAGGACACAGCTTTGGAAGCCGAGTCGCAGTTGGTGGGAAGCAAAGAGTGGAAAGAATCCTTGGATTGAGCCTACTCTTCATAATAAGCGCTGGAGGTGAGTTCCATAATATGTACATGTCATTTTGTTCGCGTACACGAAATTAACTCAATGCATATTATGTCATCATGGAATAGGTACCTGTGGCCACTTATCCACTACCACAAGTTTCTTGCAAAGTGCATCAAAAAACTCAAGAGAAACCAAGTTGATGTCAAGACGTCTCTCTCTCCCGTATCTGCATTCCTCAGACACGAGGTGTGCGCTGTCTCTGATCATTTGGCTTCTGTGTCCAAATTTGATTCTGAGGACTGGATGACCCATCTGCCCGATTTTCAGGGCTGGAACAATGCTGATATGAATCCAGAGCACGAGCAGAAATTGAGGGACATAATCAAGATGTTGCCCTTGAAGAAACTGAGTGAGACCAAGGAAGATATCGAGAGTCCTCACTTTCGAAACATTATCAACGATTCGTTCTCCAAGAGCATGTATAACAATAGAGAACAGCTGCTTTCTGGAGCTGGTGATAACCCAAACGGAGAAAAGAGATATGTGCAGGGTCCGGGACCCAATCAGAGGAGACTGGTGGATGTTGGTAGATCGTTTACGAAAGGGAACCGTCCTCCTAGGCATCTTCCAAGAGCTGGGAAGAAGCCACCTAGAACCAATGGGAGGAAGCAGAATGGAGGGAGAGGACGTCGTCATCAATATGGGAATCAGTATCCTCCTGATATGATGAATACCATGAATATGTCCATGAACCAAAGCATGTATCAATACCAATACAACCAATCCGTGCAGTACATGCCGCCTCATCCCGAGCAAGATTATTACTACGGGGTACCTCCCAATCCCGAGATAGAAAATATGAACTACAGTTTTCTTGATCAATCAATGATGTCTGCTGGTGGATATTACCAGACTACCGATGGCAATGTCCACCATACAAGTCAGTGGCCACCACACATGGTCAATAATGGCACGGATGTTTCAATCGATATGACCTCGTTTCATGGCGAGGATGTGTCCCATTGCTCTGCAGATCAGACTTGTCAAATTGGTGTACCACCTCCTGGCGTTTCTCTCTCTTTTATCGGTGGTTGCAAAACGCCGTCCAAACCCAGAAGCTCTCAGCCACTATCGCCTCATTGGGCACACTTGAATATGGCCCCTTGCCTTGCATCTCCAGGAGGCCATCATCCTCCATCACCACAACATTTTGTCTACGATCAAACGGAAGCTGGTCATAGTAATATGCCAATACATGGAAATGGTCAGGGACATCCGCCAATGATGAACTATTTCGGTGGTCATGTTCCTCCTTCTCCTGCAACAATGTTTTTACAAGGAAAGCAAGCTTATTTTGCATATGGCAGAAATAAAGGAGGGTTAGGATTGTCTGAAAGCAAGCCAAACCCTAACTCTGACGGGTCAAGCTCTGCGACTCCCGAACCTTCATCACCTGAAGACAGTTCCAATCCAACTCCGAGGTAGGAATGTAACCGTTTAAATTCATTTAAATCTATTTTTCTTCTAATGTTTTTAGCTCGAAAATAAAAAGTCATTGTCTACTAGATCGTTACAGTGATGCCTCATCATTGCATAACGAGTCACTTTGATCCTTGAATGAGCTGAGTTCACTTCTTGTGAAACCAAAATAAGGCTAACAGCTTTTAGGCAGCAAGTGAAATATCAGTAAAAGTGCGACAAGCAGTTTCAGGAAAGCAGGAGAAAGTCTACTTTGTTTTCAATTTATCTTCTGGCTGAACAAAATGTGTATTAATAGCAGAATTGTACATGGTTTGGCAAGCAGAAATTAAATCTTGTCAGCCGGTGTTCTTATGGTATACGCTTGTAAATGTCCCATCATGCTCCAAGAAATATGTGTTTTGTGCTTTTTGTTTCTTGGCTGGCACTCATGGAATGGCTGGAATCCTACACATAATAATAGCTGCCGTTAATAGTAATGTTCTATCTATTGTAAATAATATCAAGAAGCAACATGAAGCTTTGATTAGGTGGAGTTACCGGCTGTGATAGCAAAGATGCATCAATTCTGATTAGTACTACAAACCTATCACTAATATTGTAGCTGCAACTATTGTGCCGTGGACGGAAGCGGTCGGCGGAGTAAGCATGATCTCAAGAAACATATGATTTATTTCATCGCAGGGTTCATTAGATAAATATCGTCATTTTAGGTGGTAATAGCGTGACGATATCGAGAAGCGAATGTACATTCCTACTTTGTGGGTTACGTAGGTGAAGTATGCTATTCACAGAATCGATCACAGTATATGCTTCGCATCTCACGATGTTCTTTTTAGGCTCAGCAGATTGATGCACAACCAAAAATTCTATCCCAAAATAGAAATGAAAGGAGACCTGTCTCAAACTATTCAGAGATAGATAATTTTGCTCGAAGAGGGTGTGCGTTTAATCATAAAATCAAAATGAATAGTTTAGTTCTTTCTATCGTACCAAGAAAGGGTGCGAAGGTGCAAAGATAGATGGGCGAGATTAGGTCCCATGATGTCTTGTGCCATAGCTCTAGATTGGAGGCCTGTCTCCTGCGAGGATGAACTATTCAATAGAGTGCATCGCATCTTGCTCTTCTTTTTTAAGTATCCTTTCAATTCAAGATTTTACAGTGCTTCGAAAAAGGCAGATGCCGTGGTTTAAGGCTGTACAATAAATTTCACTTTGTTCAGTTTAGGGTTATTCGGCAAACATAAGTCGTCTTCAGGGAGTCGCAAGGCTTGACCCGTCATGGTGAAGGATTGGCGTGTACTGTGCATCAACTCAATCTTGAGACAGCAGTGTTTTGAGTTACTGGTGAATTAGTTTTGACTGACTGTCTGCTAGTCAATGTGTAGCAATTGGCGGAGCAGATGCTTTTCTAGTGCTGTCACGGTCCTCACGCACCTCCTCTATTCACAAGAACCGGATCAGTTGCTTCCCTTGTGTTGGCAAGGTCTTCAAATGTCACCTCTCTTTCTGTCATATACAAAATAAGCTTGTTTTCCTTTTAAAAACATTGTGGCAAGAGAAGGAGGAATACGACCCTAAATTACTTTGTCATTGGCATGTTACCATGAACAGTATTTGCTTGGTTGTAGACAACATGTTGTGGTTATGGAGGACGATGGCCTCCCGAAGATGCAAGGCAAGGAGCCATATGCAAGTGTGCCCAATGAAGCGATGGTGGTTGAGAGTTTCTAGTTTTTGGTTGGCAAGTGTGATAAGGTATTTATTTGTTCTGGTTTCTCTCCTCGTGAATCATATTCTCTGCCATCTTGATGTTGCCTAATGTGCAGGCAATCATGTGATGATCATCGTCAAGCGTTCGTCTATAGATTTGTAGAGCGTTTTGCCATTGCTTCAATGCTCTTCTATAGTCCTGTCTTAAAGCAAACAGTGAACCGATGTTGTGCAGCGTTTGAGCCACTTCAAATTCTTTTCCTCTCCGCTTTCGAATTTCTAGCGCAGCCTCGTAACACTCAAGAGCCTTTGATGATTCACCCCTGTCGCAGTAAATTATGCCCATTCCAAATAGAGTCGTCGCAACGTCGAGGTTGTCGTTACCAAAACGACTTCTAATCTTTAGAGATTCTTTCAAACTCTGCAACGCTTGTTCACTCTCGTGTTGCTTTTGATATATGCCTGCAATATTATCTAAGCTGTTGGCAACCTTAATGTGATCCGTACCGAGATGTAGTCTTCTAATCCTAAGAGACTCTTTGTGGTATTTCAGGGCCTCTTCAAATTCCTCAATTCCTTCGTATAAGATTCCGATATTATTCATAGCCTTGGCACACGTAAGATCATCATCTCCCAGAACTTTTTGATACATGACAAGAGCAGATCCATAACTCGCTAAAGACTTCTGGTACTTGCGAACCGTTTGTTGCACCGTTCCAATCGAAAAGTACGAATCGCCAATCAGTTCATGATCAACCAGGATAGACTCTCTAATTTTTAAACATTGTCCGTACATATCCAAACTACTCTGCCATTGTTTTCTCTCTTCGTGGATAAGGCCCATTTCGGAGAATATGTATGCGACATCTAAGTCATCCGCATCTAGTCTTTTCCGCTTTATCCGAAGCGCATTACTGTAAGCTTCAAATGCTTCATCCTTATATTTCATCTTCATCATGACTTTCCCCATTGAGTAAAAAGTGTCGGCAGTGGCATTTCCATTCGGAATATAGTCCATCATTGTTTTCAGAGCTTCTCCTAGATATTGTCTGGCCTTTGACATGTCACCAATAATCAAACACACATCTCCTATATCTTTCAACACTTCTGCAACCAAAATATTGTTGGCACCAAGTTTGTTTGTTCTGATGGACAAAGCTCTCTCAAGGGATGTGAGAGCATCATCGTAACCTCGTTTCTCTTTTTGAGATCTACCAATTTTGTGAAGGACAACAGCAATTGACAAGCTATCATTGTCATGGACTGCTTCGAAGATAGTAAGTGCCTCGTCGAAATTATTAATTGCCTCATTATACTTCTTGCTCATATGGTGTATTTCACCTAAGTTCACTAGTGTTTCTCCAAGATATTCCTTGTTATCGCCTTCTCGTATCTTCCACACCCTTTGGGCCTCTAAAAAACAGTTCTGGGCAACACCATGCTGACCTCGTCTTAGCTGTATAACGCCAACATCATTAATGATTGCAGCAACTTCAGTACTATCATCACCATATATTGGCTTTCGAATTCGTAGAACTGTCATCATAAAAATATTAGTGATACAATAATGATAAATAAAAGCAAGGAGATCAGGCATGATGAAGACATTTGAACTTACCTTCTTTAAATGTGTTCAAAGCATCATCCATGTCTCCACTTTTAGATTGGACCTTTCCTACATAGAAAAGAGTATTCGAAACTTCAACATCTTCATCGCCATAGACCAGTCGCTTCAACGCAAGCGCACGTTCAAAATATCCATGCGCCTTGTTCAGAGATCCCTTCGACAAACTTACTGAGCCAAGAGAGTCGAGAATGCTAGCGGTGGTGGCATGAGCCCCAAACTTTTTCTCGTAGATAGTAAGTGCTTCTTCAAAGGAGGATATTGCATCATCTTTCTTACCTAAAGAGTCATACGATAATGCTAAAACGTTCATTGTCTCTGCAACTGAGAGATGCCCGCCAACGTAATGTTTTTTCTTTAATCGCAGGCTTGCTTCGAAACATTCAAGAGCCTTCTCAGGCTGACCAGTTTTGTGATAAATCGTTCCAATACTATGCAACAGGTGAAATGTGAAAAATTGCAAAATGGACGAAACGGAACGAATATGCACATTTTCTGATAACTCACCTATGAAGAGAAAAGGCCACATCAATGTGTCTCTTCCCAAGTAAGATAGTCCGGACAGCCAACGCATCTTTGTAGTAATTCAGGGAATCATGTAGCAAACCCAACTCTTCATTCACTACGCCAATGTTGTGTAGAGTATTGGCTGTTGAGATGGAATTGTTTCCAAAAGCCATCCGTTTGATGATGAGAGACTTTTCATTACATTCTGCAGCTTTGTCAAAATCCAACTGTTTTGCTGCACAATTGCCCATATTATGCAATGTTTCACCGCATTGCTCATGATGAGGGCCGAGAACTGTTGTTCTTACATTCAAAGAATCGGTAAAACACATCATAGCCTTCTTGTATGATCGTCGCTTTGCATGAGCAATCCCGAGCGAATTCAGTAAGTTTCCAATTTCTTTGTAGTTCTTCTTGATTTTGCGAATCTTCTCGAAAGTGTCACAATGATGGGTTAGCAAAACTTAAAAATGCCCATCTTAAATAACATTTGCATATATTCTCACCTTGAGCGACCGACGATAGCAATCAATGGCATCTGTGTAGCGGTACATACTTTCCAAGAGAGAACCTTTTCTAAAGTAAAGGGTGGCAACTTCAACATGAAGTTCGTCAGTGCCTTTGCTTCTCAACTTAATCTTCGTAACATCAAGCATATCTTCATAGCATTGAAGCAATGCTTTATCTTCTTGTCCGACATTTGATAGCTTCGCTCTCTCGTTCAAAATAATCCTAAATAGTCTCAATGCCATATCTACATTGCTTTTCTTGTAGACGTTTGCCATGCACCCAATGGTCTCACAAATATCCTGATGGAACTCTGGTTTTAGAATCCGCCTTCGTATTTGTAGACACTCATTGAAAGCTTTCAGACTTTTTTCATCATCGCCCAAATCATCATACACGACACCCATATTCTGCAATATTTCAGCCATTTCTAGATCATCCCCACCCACTGGCCTTTCCATGGCACCGCACGCCTTCTCGAAGTATTGAAGTGACACAAAAGAACTGCCGCTATTTCTATGAACATTCCCAATCCAGCAATATATCTTCGCAATGTCTTGATCTATTCTAGATTCCTTTGGTTGACAGTGTACAACGACTAGGGCCTTCTGAAAGCATTTTAATGCTGGACCATTCTGATCTTGATCACAATAAAGGACACCCATATGGTACAATATTTTTGTCAAGCCGTGGTGTTCTTCTCCGTGAACTTCCATTTTGAGATGCAGAGCTTCCCCGTACGAAGTTATAGCTTTTGTAGGATCTCCAACAGCACGATAGCACGAGGCTAACTGCAGTTGAGTATCTGCAATTGATGATTTACCAGCATCTCCGGTGATCTTGAACCGAAGAGATTCATTGAGAATGTCAACCTCTGCGGTTCGCATTTCATCTAAGTCACCAATCGCAACTGCAAGGCAATGTAATGCATTCGCAAAATCACAGATTCTATTTTTCTCACTCCTAAGCACAGTCAAAGAAAATTGTTTTCTCGTTCCATCTAAATAAGAATGAACACTTTCCAGCACAGCTTTAACAATTCTCATATCATAGTCATCATCAGACACCACAGTTGAAGAATCTGTATCCTTCCAGGTCAAAGCTGAACGTATAATCTCACATTCATTTAGATACTGTAGCGTAGCAAAATAGAACCCGTTTGACTCCACTCTCACCTGCAAGTACCTTTTATCAAGAAGTAAAGAGACAGCTTTCTCAGTCATACCTGCAGATATCATGTGGTGTGGAAGCCATCTTATAATATACCAAGTGCTCAACAAGTCAAAATCGACATTTTTATCAACGAATATGTTATCATCTTTGCTTTCCAGATCGATATTTTCAAGTAAACTCCACGCTAGGATATGATGGCAACGCGTTCGCAATCTTTGAACAAAATTGACTTCCACGTTACTAACTTCATATTGTATATTGAGTGACTTTGTTGCTAAATCCAAACCATATTGCCGGTTTTCTTTACGGCCAATACTTATGCCAATGCGGCTCTTGGCGTTTCTTCCTTGATGCCTTCCAAGCGCCATTTCTGAAACCTTTATCAGACCTGATTCGAGTAAAAGCCTAATAATGAGTTGGCACGAGCTAGCATCTTCTTCTACAAGAGAGGCAAAGACTGTTTCTTCTTTCTCCTCTGTGCGAGCCTTCGCTACTTCCACAAATGTTCGCATAATTTCTTTACCATCCATTTTGTTGAAGCTTCGTTCGCTGCGAAGCAGTGCTGTCCAGAGTTTGTACACAATTTCAACTGGAACTGATGGACCAATCGTTGACACTAACGGAGTACCCGTCTGGAAAAGTTGATCGTCATTGAAAATATCGTCAAAATTATAAGTAAGCACAAAAATGGCGAAAAAGAGCTTGAGACCAACATCGATTCCGTAGACATCATCTTTAATTTCTATTCCAATCCCGCTCAAACCTCGTCTTTCCTTGTTCTGTGAAACAGGGCTTCTTCTTAATAGGCCCGAGGTGACAGACATCCGATCAGTATCCTTAATACGGATCCGTGAAGTTGTTGAATTCGAGCATATGGACTTTTGATCGCCCGCCATTTTTTTCTCACAACCTTTTTCCTTCTGACATCTTAAGTTGTTGAGTTTGTTGTATAAGCTTCCCGAGTTCGAAGATGACAGCATTGACTTCCCGGACGTTACAAGCAGTACTTTTGCATCTTCGCTATCTCCTTCAGTATCCGATTTTGTAATATACTCTAAATGTTCAAGGTCTTTCGCTGATAAGTTCATAGTACAATCGGTCTCTGCGTCATCAATGCCTAGCGACGCATCATCTCCATCAAGGCCCTGTACAAGGTCAAGACTGCAGCCTCTTCTTGGAATATTCAATAAATCCAAGCGAGCTTCCAATGATTGACTTAGTGTAATGCTTGCCTTGTCTCTTTTCTTTGATTTCTCTAACATGCTTGGACTATCATCGCTATCACTTGGTACTGTACCAGTGGCAACAATGACATCAGATGTCAAAGGAATCAGCTTGGACATTACTGGAGAAACATCTAATGGTACTTTCAGACCAAGCTCACTCTTTGCCGTTGTCTCCATTAATATGGGGAGCTCAAAATTTCGAATATCTTCTTCTCCCTGTCCCTCAATAATGCTTGGTGAGTCCAATTTCTTTTCTTCGTGCCATGACGCTATTTCATCGTCTCTTCTTTGATTCCTCCTCCTTGGTGGAGTGGATATAACAGAGGATTCATCCTGACTAGTCCCTACCGTGTGTGGAGATGGAGGTTCACTATCTGTCATATCAAAGGGATAACTCACTGGTGTCTGTATAGAGGAAGTGGAAGACAGATCATACTCTTCACTTCGTTGCCGACTAATGGATGCCATGTTCTCAATCTGCATTCCTCCATCCTTATCTTTACCTAATCTTGTCATGACACTAGATAAATTCAATTCAATCGCCTCCATCAACTCTTCAGGTATTTCATCTTGTATGATATATGCTGGAATTTCATTCCTGTGCTTTCCAACTTTCATCTCTAGAACTTCTATACAATAGTTTTGTAAGTACCTACGAGCTGCAACGATCAATTCTCTACATTCACTGTCCTTTACGAGTTTGATAGCATTCGCAGGCATGGTATCATTTTTAGCTCTTGTCTTGGATGCAACTTTCGCATACTGAAACTTACACCCTAGTAAAAATTCCACTTTATAGAGAACAATGTGTCAAACGGTGAGAGGTGAGATCAGATACATCACACACGGGCCTCATTAATCAATTGCATAACGAACAAGCTTTCAACTATGAACGTACGAGAAATACAATTGATTCAACGCAATCTTACCTCCTCCAGGAACTTTCCCTACTCTATCATGAAAAAGTTTATTACCCAACTTAATTGACCTCGTTTTCGGATTGTACTGCCTCTCCAATAGAATATTATCCAAGACCTTGCAGAGGGTGATCAAACAAAAAGCTGCAGTTGCATCAACTTTAGTCCTGGATGACGAAAGGATTTCCGCATTGAGTACTGTTGCATTACACTTTGAAACCTTATCGAGAGCCATTTGGAATGCACTAATGTTCTTGCTATGCAGATTCTCATCCGCCGAAGAACAGGACGTGAAAGTCATGACCCTATGCAGATGCTGCTGTTGATTATTAACACAGAGAGTTGTGGTTATGCTCGACATTTGATAGATGTGAATCAAATTCACCCTTTTCTCAGAATAAGTTAGGACTACCGATTGGTATTTATTCTTGTGATCGAGGAAGGAAGGCAATCGTTAGAGATTATGGAAGAGAGATAGTAAATTGTTGCTAATTGTTATATGTTTGTTGTTCATTGTTCATAGTTCATACACACCTACTTGAACTTCTGAAAGCTTCTGAATACTGCATATTTGGTATAATGTCTTCATGTCTTTCATTTCTCCGTACTTTCCTTGTTTAATTGCGCGAATGTCTTTTGTTAAAAAGTGAAAGAAGGGTGTCCGCTCTTGTCATTGCGCTCTTTTCATAGTTTGTCACTCTACTTACCTTTTTTGCCACCGTCAAGTTTCCATCCAAGAAACACAAACACAAAAGTCCAAAAGCAAAAATTACACGATCCTTATTGCTGTGCACTTAACTCTATCCTTTTAACAGTGACGGAGAGTTTGATACAAAAGCCATCAGCCATCAGCCGCTAGTAACTAGTCACCAATAACCTAGTTACCAGTTACTAGCAATCGCAAATGACGAGTGTCAATGAAGTAATAAATGTCAGCCATGATGCTGAATTTACGAGTCAAAAGATTAGCCATGAAGCTATATCTACTTCCGGTATAAGTTCCGACGATTCCGATCAAAATTCACCCAACAGTGCGGACAACACTCCCGCTCCTAGCAAACCTATCACAAGCCTTTACGACGATGCCATTGATGTGCTTCAGATGGCATCAAGTATGAAGATATTGTCGGAACAAACTTCGTCTAGTTCCGTTGACATTATCAAAATTGAAGATTTGGCCTGGGTTCCTGCGGATCCCCAAAATATCAATAACACGAAAATTACACCTGTTCCTCCACAGACAAAGCCTTCCTTAGACCAAGCAGAAGAAACCTCACATAATATTGATGTCGGGGTCGGTTTGAGCCAGATGAGCCAAGTCTCTTCCGAAGAAAAGATGATCAAGAGGTACGATTGTGCTGGTATCACAAACGAAGTGATTGGTGTTGGAAGTAAGCTCAGTCAGGAACTTGATTACAATGAATCAGAACATAATGCTGAACCGGCTGTGTCCTTTTCGCAGGCCGATGCTCAAGAACCTGAATTTTCCTTCTCTCAAGGAGCAGATTCACCATCGCCGGATCTGCAGCAATCCTTTTCGCAGCTACATCCTGAACAGTCCCAGCAATACTTTATGTCTACTTTATCCCAGTCCTCTCTTCCTATTTCTCAGCCTTACTCAAATCAATATGAAGGAAATAATCAGGCTGTTGCCTCATCTACCACTGCGCACATTCCCGCTCTTGCATCCATGAAAGGACCCATTCTTACAGATCAAGACAGACAGACACTTAAAGTCAAATCTTCCATTACTCAGAATGTCATTCGTAAAACGAATCAGAAGAAGCGCTTCTTTGACGAATCTTTAGCCAAAGACAAGAAACTACCTGGAGATATACCGCCTCCTGAAAAATATGTCAAAACATCTACCAGCGCTTCTGGTGCAAGACGCCCAACGTCCTACAAACCCCGAAAATCCATTGAGCAAAAGACCAAAGAAGAAGCTGAAGTGAATTATACTGCCAATCGTGCAGTAGAACTCATTGATCATCTTGCATCCAACAGGAAAGTCGAGAAGCAAATCCTACTTTCCATGGCACTCACTCGTACTAGTCCCAGAATTGGTCCGCCTCAGCTTCCTCCACACGGAAGCAAGTTAGCCGCAGGGTTTCAATGGAGTCAGTTTCCCCCGTTGGAGAAACTCCTTCGTAGCCACATGGAGGAATACTACGAGCTCAGCATTGAAGTATGCCAATCTATTCTACAGCAAGAGTTCAACAACAAACTCGTTCACAAAGTACAGGAAATGGCAACTTTTTATGGCTGGGAGTTTGCATTTACTTTCAAGGCTTTACGTGATAGAGTCAGATGTTACTTCAAGACTCACATCCAGAACGCGAAGAAGAGATTGAAAACCATGACGAAGAATCCAACCAAGAAAGCGAATGCTAAGGCGCTCGCATCTCATTTGGACTTGCTCGAAATGCATGAGGAGACAAAGATTGATATTCAATTCAAAGAAGACTTCAAGTCAGTGCGAGGTACTGCTTTGTTTCAAAAAGCTGAGGGAGTTGATGCTGATGATAATGATGAAGATGCAGCTACAATTCTAGGAGGATTTCGTCAGAGCTAAATATATGGTCCGATAGTGAATAATGTTATTTAATAGTAGTTTTCATCAATCTAAAAAACAGAGGCGTCAATGCCTTTTTCAAGTTTCCCAGATTTTGCCCTGCATAGGTTATGCACATTATTTGCCTCGTTTCATTCAGTTGGTTTTGCGCAGGTTTTGCGTAAGTACCTGGTACTGCCTACATACCTCTAGGTACGTAACTAGCTACATACCTACCACCTACCATAGCACAGCCTAGCACACACCACCGTATTTTCATCTAGTTACATACAACAGTAGGACGAATTACGAATTTGTCATTACACCTTATTACTTATTACTTACTACAACAGAGAACAGAGGACAACAATGAACTCTGAATCTCGACCAACTTCAATAGAATTGGCTCACACCGCAGCTGCCCAATTACCACCTTCGCCCCTGCCACCACCTGCAATTCATGATACCTGTCTATTGGATGAAGGTCATGACCAGGATGATATATCTACTGCCCCCATCAACATAAACGCCCCTCAACACCATCGTCATGAGAATGCACTTTGCTTCATTGCTATTCGAAGAGGAACTGGAAATTTAGGCAGTAACTGCATATTTGACAACTGGGCAGATCCCAAGATTGACTTACAAGAGACGGGATCAGAATATTCTATATTTGATAACATTAGTGATGCTGTCAAATATGCTTTCCAAATAGATCTACAACGAATAGACTCCCGAACACTCGATAATGGCACGGAAGATGACATCAACGATTCCATCCTTGCGGAAAATCTAATGGAACAAATTCTTCCTTCAAGCACTTTGTTGAGAATACCGCAGGTTCACGAGGATTTCATTTCCTTGGCTCATGATGCAGCAGCAGCAATGAATAGGGACGATGATGTCCAACTTCAGCATGCAGACATTGATTTACC
>Ga0306864_1000419_pt1 | contig 20007 bp, 12 predicted proteins | sample AntRauTorckE5430_FD_190448 | JGI IMG/M metagenome (GOLD analysis project Ga0306864, IMG submission 190448) | Saline lake microbial communities from Rauer Islands, Antarctica - Metagenome Torckler E5 #430 (v2) (version 2) | ecosystem: Environmental > Aquatic > Non-marine Saline and Alkaline >...
TACAGATGGCATCAATATAGATCATATTTCTTCTATTCATGACCCAATCCATGTGAATCTACCCTCATCAACAAATGATAATCTCGACATTTATCAGCATTGCGAGCAGGAGGAAGCGCCGAGTGTTAACAGTCCAGGTACATTTACGACCAAACCTATTTGGACAGCAATGATGCCATTTACACTCGCTGAGTCATTCCACAAGAATCTCATTAATCCTTTGACCGGGACAACAGCTGGAGGCAAATCGTTCTATTCTAGCGTGAAGGGAAAACTAAGGCACTGCATTGGGAATGGACAGAGTGTGACGTGCTTGAATGTGCATCCCAATGTGGAAATGACTAAAGGAATGCCTGACTCAAAAGCGTCTGAGTTCTATGGAAAATATATTATGGTTCTTCGTAATCCAATGACAAGTTTTCCGGCGACCTACAATGCCAAATCGGCAAAATATAGTGGCACAGTTGGTCAGCTTCCCGAGGAACAATGGAGAGATGTGAGAGACCAGTGGTTCGATGGCATGTTGGAAGCTTGGAGAAACTCAATTGTGACATGGAGCCAAACAACGTACGACCTCGGAATGTACTTAGTATTTGAAGACTTGTTCAACATGGAACGAGGAATTGGATCCATGAAGAAACTGCGAGTTTTTCTGCAAGAAGCAGGATTCGAGGTTGCAACTGAGGACGAACTGAGCTGCATCTTGTATAGAGCAGCAAGCAAGGAGGATATGCTAAAAAAGTTTCAAAAATGGAGGTATGAGTATGATGATTATATTCCTGGCTACACAGTTGAACAACAGAATAAAATGCTGAATGAATTTTTGAGAATGAAGAAAGAGTTTTCAAATGATTCAGAGTTGATAAGAATTCTAGATCAATACGAGGAAGAAATTCAGACTACGATCAAAATCGATGAAACTGATGTAGAAAGTAGATCTGTTGCTACACCTTAATGTAAATAGTGAAAACTGACGAGGTTTTATGAACCAAACACAAATATTTTGTTTACATTGAACACATTTGGACCTTCAACAAATAAAGTGATGAAGCTTGAAATGCATCATTACATCTGTAGATCCATCCATAACGCAAACGTGAACCTGAGTGGTATCGTAGTATTAAAACACCAAACAAACACCAACTGACTGATGATGATGATGATGATGATGATGATTATTTTAAATCTGTCCAAAATTTCCCACAAAAAATGACAACTGATTTAGGCCATTTCTATTTTCATTTTTGTCCGTTGTGGGAGGTGCAACAAAGAAAGACCTCGTACGTATCGTACGACGGTATCGTACTAACTACCATAGCTAGCTAGCGGTTGCTCGTACAGCTTCTCATCTCGCGACTACACGATGATCCCCCCCCCAACGCCCAACGCCAATATAAGATGCAAACAAATGATATATTAGAGACACTATTATCGTATAACAGATTACAACGTAGCTCGATCATTCACCATCCAGTATTAAATCAAGCAAAGGATCTGTGATCTTTATAGAGCCGATTATCCAAAATTAGTTCCTCTAGTTCTATTCGTAAACGCCCTACCCATTCCAAAATGGAAGAATTTGACACACTTCGTCGTGAAGCAACTAAACTCGAACGAAACCTCGAAGACAAAATTTCACGGTACCACCTTCTCGCACAAAAGATCCAGGTCGACTCCCCTCTCACCCATAGATCTGTCTCGCAAACAAGCTCAAGTCTCGAAGCCGCCGAGTCCGGTTCAGTCACAAATTCTGTAAATGAAGAAAATCTTTTAGCAAATGAGATTAACCGAACGCTAGGTCAGATGAATGACCTAATTAATACGAAGATGGCACCTGCTGCGGAAAGGTCAATGAAGGCTCAGCATTCCCTTCTTGTGAAGCGTTATCGTGAAATTCTATTTGACTCAACAAATGATTTCAAAAAAGCATCGGGGGCGATTCACCGCAAGCGGGAATCTATGGAATTATTCAGCGGTGCTGGTAGCAACGGCATGCAGGTTGAAGATCCTGCTATGGAGCAACTTTTGAGGGAAAGGAATGCCATCGGAAACTCAATTAAGAGCGCAACAAGTGTTTTGAATCAAGCTAGTGACATAAGGAATGAATTGAGGAACCAGGGGATGGCCCTTAAAGGTGTTGGAACCAAAGTACTAAATATGGCGGGGAAGATACCAGGATTGAACGGATTGATTGATAATATAAGGAGGAGAAGAGGTAGAGATGATATGGTTGTCAGTGGCACAATCGCTGTTTGCGTCCTCTTTACTCTCTGGTATGTCCTCGGATAAGGTTGATCGGAAGAAGTGCAATAACTGTGCAAATATTCTACTACTCATTGGCACAGGGCTTGCACCTCCTCAACGCTGATATTTCTGTTATACTGCTTTCTTTCTTCGTTAAGTTGGGAGTGGACCAACAGAGCTTGCCTTCATTCTTATTCATACTATTAATATTCTAGTGTCCGATACATCTAATACAAATCTCTGTCAACTTAACGGAACCCTTTGCATTTATTCCCGACGGAGCTGGATCACAGACATGAAAGTAACTGACTGAATAGTCAACTGATATAATGCTCGTACTATAATTTGCATGGTTTCCGCCTTGTCCGATCCGAATTCCATATGAGCAAGAAAGTTCTAGCCAGAAAGAATCTGAGTAGAAATTTTCTTCATTTGCAAATGCATTCATATTCAGCATGGATTGATATTATAAGCAGCAACATTTCAATAGACTGATTGCAATGAATCCATCTATCATTCTGGTAAAAAAACTACTACGAAGTGCAAAGTTGGCTATTGAACCCGAACCTAAAGAAACAATGGCTTTCATCGCAAATGTGAGGGATCTTCATTTATCTTTTGGTTCGTTGGCTAATCAGATGGTGTTTATTTACTTTATTTCATGTAGCCCTCTATCTGATCTCCGTCACATCTCCATCAAATGAAATCTTAAAGTTCACGAAACTCCTCTAGATATGTAATCTGTGTATGCAATGGACGAATATTCATCTGGTATACAATCAATCAATCATCCTCCTATAGAATAAACGATGTAGCTGTATTAATCAGAAGATTCTTTTACTCCTACAAGTTTATCAAATCTTCATCAGACATTTGATCAGTAAATCCCTCGGGCAGAGTGAGATCGCTGTAATCCAAAACTTCTCCAGATTTTGGAATGAAACCCCAGTCAGTATATTGAAATCTCAAGAATTCGTCCGCCTTCAAAATCAGAGTCGCAGTCACCAAAAAGATGACAATCATCAGTCCAGCTTGTTTCAATGTAGCATCGGGAGAGGGGAGCCTAGTGTTTTTGTACTCATCTTTGATCTGCTCTATAATATTCATCTGTCCGACCTTATCAATCTCAGCCATTTGTTCATTCGTCAATTCATCTTCTGGGTCAGACAACAAATTATCAAATTTGCTCAAATCAACAGTAGGAGTTGATGCTGCTTCTCCTGCCATAGCTTTTTGAGTTGCGGACTTAATTGCTTCCTGAGTTGCGACAGATTTATTCATTTTGAGGTCCGTAGCACGGGAACGAATTTTGTCTCTCATGGCATCATAGGTGGCTCTTTTTTCTTGATAGCGTTGCTTTTCTTCTTCCATCATCTCCCCACGAGCTGCCATCTTTGCTGAATCATCTTCATCCTTGATCTGAATAGTTGCATCTTCGAAGGAAAGGGGTACATCATTATCGTCAGAAGTGTTTTCTTCAGCGTGGAGTCTAGTGAACAAAGAAGTTCTTGAGGATGGTGCAAACGCAGATGACGAAGTTAGTGACAACAGTAAGAGAAGAATGTTAAATCTTCCATTTGAGAAGTTCATGGCTGCTGAAGAAGGGGAGGGAGGTAGAGGTATTAATAAATACTTAGTGTTTGTTCAGCCTGATAGGTGATGTTGTCGCGTTGATGTTACAGCGTACTGGATAGAAGCTTTAGATCCCTCCATACCGTGAATGAAATATAACTCGTGAACAAAATCTAGATTCCATTTCACCATTGAATATATTAATATTCATGGAATCCTACCTGCACCTCACCATTTCACCAAGTCAACTGACGCACGAAGAAAACATCTGTGCTTGTCCATCAAAATATTTTTAGGCTCCCGTTCCGGTGGTTACTCAGCGACCGAAACTCTTCCCATCAACAGCTTGTGATTTCATCACCAAGAACTATACTTCACTATCACCTTACCCACCATGAAGCTTAATATTGCCTTGACCCTTTCCATGGCCATGGGTGCATCCGCCTTTGCACCTGCTATGCCAGCGTGAGTTTCATTCGTTTTGGGATCAAGAAATAACTTGGATTAATTCCATCAGTGTTTGGAGGTGTGGCAGTTTTTACAGCAAGACACTCCACCGATGCGCGTACAACCGCCAGCTTAGAACATCCAACAACAAGAATTGTTAGCACTGGGATACAGATTCATCACGAAACCCATTGATGATTGTTGAATTGATTACTAAGTTTGAGCACCAAAAAGGAGATTGTATTCGGGCTAGATGGCTTCTGTACTGGAAGTAAATTTACTAACAGACAATCTACTTGAATTGTGCGAAGTAGGCACCATTAATCTTACAAAACTCCTTGCTCACCTTCTTTCGCACCCTCACCAATAATAGCACTCAGGTTTCGACTTCCCTTAATGCTGCTGCCGAGATTATGACTCGCTTCGATCGCCTCAAGAAGAACTACAAGGGACCCGTGGTAGTTGCTACCACTGAGGGACTTGGATTTTCCTACGAAGACTTTGACAAGGCTGTTGCTGAAACCGAGTACTCTTTCAACCGTAATGATGTTGTGAAGGGAAGCATCGTGCAGTACGATAACGGTGGAGCTATTGTTGATATCGGAGCAAAGGCGTCTGCATTCCTCCCTACCGCAGAGTCTTCCCTTTTCCTTGAACCGGGTGCTAATATCGAGACTACTGTTGAGCTCGATCAGGAGCTGGAGTTTCAGATTATTTCTGAAGAGGATGAGAATGGTCAACTTCTCGTTTCTGTCAGACGTATTCAGTACCGTCAGGCATGGGAGAAGGTTCTCGCTCAACAAACCGAGGACGAAGTATTCGAAGCCCAGGTTGTTGCTGTAAACCGTGGAGGAGCTATCTGCCTTGTGCAGGGGCTCAGAGCTTTCTTGCCTGGATCCCACCTTACTGGACAACTCCCCACCGAAGAGTTGATTGGACAGACTCTCCCCCTCAAGTTTTTGGAAGTGAACCAAGAGGATAACAAGCTTGTCGTTTCTAACCGTCGTGCCGTTGTTGAGCAGCAGATGTCTGATTTGTCTCGTGGTGACATTATTCCCGGTGTTGTCAAGGCACTCAAGCCCTATGGAGCATTCGTTGAGGTCGGAGGTATGTCTGGACTACTTCACATTTCACAAATTTCATACGATCGTATTGAGGATCTTGAGAAGGTATTGCAGCCTGGTCAACAGGTCAAGTGTATGATTATTGATCACGATAAGGTCAATGGAAGAATTGCACTTAGTACCAAAACTCTTGAACCAGAGCCCGGTGATATGTTGAGAGACTCCGCAAAGGTTTTCGAGCTTGCAGAGGAGACTGCAAAGAAATACCATGAGAGGATGGAGGCTGAAAGAAAGGCTAGAGAAGAGGCGGCAAAGGATATCGTCATGGGATTGGGAGACTCTCTAGACGACTTGAGCTCTGACGGTGCTGACGGCGAGGATCCCTTGGCTGATGTTAGCGACAATCTTGACTCTCTTCTTTCATAAACGAAAGAATAAATAGAATTAAATGCAAAATAATAAATAAGTTTGTCATATTTATAAATATCGGGCATTAGCACGGATGTGTACACGTTGTTGAAAAGCTGATAATAAAAATCCGTTCTAGCCGTGGTGTTTCACGTAAATGTTTTTCAAATACCATCATAAAAATAGTTTAATTTACGCCAACCCCAAAGCTTTCAATTTCTCTTTATTTCTGGCAACGCGCTCAGCCCGCATTTTTTCATAGTCACTTAACTCAATTTCTTCTACCTCTTCTCCCTCTCCGGTGGCGTTCGCCTTCTTTCTTTTTGGCTCGAGGACCTCATACGGAACTTTGGTTTCGTTGTAATAGTAGGCATGATTAGTCAGAAGAATTGCCTCATTTTCATAGCTAGATAAAGAAAAATCCTCCCATTCGGCGAGATGGCCACTTGCTACAAGTCCACGGAGGACCCAACGAAGTGCTGGAACCGCAAAATCCGGGCGAATTTCCCAAGTGGCATCGTCACAAGAAGGATTTCTATTTGGAACAAGGCGACCAAGGAACGGAGGGAATGAGCTGTCGCTGTAAACACCGAACCCTTCTTTAGACACAGTGTCGAAAACAATTGGAATTGTGGAATTGTTGGTTGAACAATATTTGTAGTACAATTTTGCATAATGCTCTTCATGTAGAATTTCACGCATCTTCTCTACAGCCTCCCTGTCGCATGCTTCAGGTGCTTGTGAGCCGACTGCAATCCTAAGGCTTGATTCACCTTCTTTGAGGATGTATTCGAGTCCTGTCAGCGCATCGCTCATCTTGTGTGAACTGTTGATACTGGAACTGTTTCTTTGGGTGCGTGATGATTTCCTAATGGATGACTGGTGTTGCTCGTTCATTTGTGATTGTATCATGGTAAGCTCATCCATCTCTTGATCTCCAGACTGCTCGTCATTATTAACTCGCACGTTTGTCTCTAATCTCGCCTTTCTGCAAGTCCATTCCTGGGGTAGTGCAAACCTTTTTGGGTCTGTAGCCATTGGCAACGATAGAAATAGTGCCGAATCAACATCTTTGGGGATCTTGATTGGCTGCTCGATTGCGCGGGTTGCATAATCTTCCACTCTTGGGCTTTTTGATCTGCTCCTCTTTTTTCCGCGTTGTTGAGATCCATGTTCGTCGTCGTAGTCACTCTCGTATTCATACATATCAGCATCACTATCTTCGGCGACATAAATGCTAGCAGTTTTAGATCTCCTACCACTAACAGAACCTGCAACAGAGCCAGCAGGATTTTCTGCTTTGTTTGCTAGTGTTTCAATTTTTCTTGAAGCTAATCCTTTCAAAGTCGAGGCACTTTCATGGATAAAATCCCCCTTTGGATTGAAATGCATCGCATTTCCGAAGATAAGCATTACGTCGTCATAGAACGGGCCGTTCAACATTTTACCTACAGGGCTTGAGTATTCTCCTCCAGGAAGGATGCGCCCATAATCGCCACTCGATAGCTTTTTCGATATTGCCGAAAGATCCATTGGGTGCTTTATCACTTCAAGGTAATCTGGAATACCCAACGCAATTGGGTCAACTGCTTCGAGGAATGGAACAATCTTCACATTTGATTTAAGATAATTCAGAACAGTTTCACAAGCTTCGTATGCTGGAGAGGACGGATGATATTCCTGAGCCTCTAGCCTGAAAACTGCATCATTTTCTAATATTGTAATTTCCCTAGCGTCAGGAGACACTCTGGCCCAGAAAGCTCTGCTAGGCATATTGGCATTCGAATCATCCACTAATACCAAAACCCTCCACTCAATCCCAGTTCCTGACGTGGATTTGGTAACTGATTCATGACCTACAATCATTGCCTGCGACGGCATCTGCTGAGGCCCTTCCTCCCCGATTGGGTGTAGCAGTACTCCCATTCCAGCCATACCAGAGAATGGATGTGTGTTCTTTTTCAAGGAATCTGACGATTCACTTTGTAGAAATTTTGCTGCATTGAGACCAGCGTTAACTTGAGCTTCAGTAAGAATGATCCATTCCATATTTGCACTACAGCCACTGCCTGTGCCGCTAGAAGTGGATGTAGGCTCTGCACGAAATCTAATTCTACAGTTGACAATAGCATCATCAAGAACATTCAAATCTGAGTTAAAGCCCTTCGTTGCATCTGCTTCAGTATCGGAGGTATCAGCAGCTTTCGATGGACAGTACGATACTATCTTGTACCAGTAGCATGATACAGAAGATGGATCTGAGTGAAGGATTTTATCGCTATTCACAATAGATGGGCGATAGATTATCTTTCCCAGCAAAGGATGTAATGGTGTACTAATCCATACAATGTCTTCCTTCTTTTCTCTTGTTTGACCATGATCGTCCGTTTCTTTGAAAAAAGATTTTCTATCATGGCCTTCTGGGCAATTTTCGCGCTCATCTCCTGTCATAGAGAGGAGCGCCGGTGTGACTTTTTGCAATGTATTATTGGCGTTAAAGTTCTTGTAGTGCTTCAGTACAAGAGCACGAAGAGCGAGTTCAGTTGTATGGAGATCTTTGATATAGTGCTGAAGGACAGAAAGTTCTTGCTTTTGGACTATAACAGTTTCACCAGCATCGTCGTTGTTATAAATTTCAGCTTCATCTCCAGTTGTTGCAGAACTAGGTAGGGCCCCTTCTTCTGCTGGACTAACAGAATCAGTCTTTTCAGATGTATTTTTCGCAATTGGTGCCATCAAACTCAAAGTAATTAGGCATTCTTTTTGTAAAATGTCACCACAAATGGTGTCGCTTTCGGAACTCACAAGCATGCGATCTAGCTTGCCCAAACGGAAAACAAGTTTTCCTAGCGCTGTTCGAACTCTTTTTAACTCTGTCGACGCATTAAAGTTGCTGCCTTCTCCATCGCCCATAATCAGTTTTTTCAAGTCCAATAATAGCATTCCTTTGGGAAATGCTTGAACAATCAATCTCTGAACTGTTTCGGTTATTTGCTGTTGAGTGAGAGAGATATTTGCTCCGTAAAAGACAGGGCCGTCTCCTCCATCTCCGCGAGAAGCGCGACGGGAGCGGCGTGATGTAGATGGTTCGGAGATCTCATGCGCTAGTGCAAAATCTCTTGCAGTTTGTTCGTCGCTGACAACCTTTCCAACGTAGTCCGATTCTATTTTTTCCTGACCGCTAACTTGAGAACTATTATTATTCTCCTGTACATGAGGTTTGGTATGTTTCAACTTTTCTGCCACATAGGCAGTCCAGCTTGGCCATGCAGTCTTACCAGCATTGACTGAGCTATATCTCCATGTTTCATAGTGTTTCCTCGCCCTCCAAACCTTTTCTTCTCTTCGGAATTCTTCCAATGGTTTCGCGGGATCCGCCACCTCTTCTGCTGGAATTTCTTCCCCTTCTTCACGCTCAAAGATAAGCTTGAACTTGCATCTTGAAAACGCAGAAGGATCAATAGAGTGTAGTTCCTTGAGACTTTCTCCAGAGACACACTCAAATGCGACTTTGCTCGTGACGTGCGGTACCAAGTCATCCGAAATTTTGGTGAGATTCATCAGCGGCAAAGACATGGAGATGGAATCTTCCATCGCATAGCAAATGGCAACTTGGATATCTGCAGCTGCAGTTGAGCGGTGCGCTTTAAGGTGGTTGAAAATCATGAATGCGGTTGGCTTGAAGAAGGGATTTAATTCTTCATCTTCATTACTGGCAGAATCTTCTTCGTGATCTCCTTTTGACTTAAGTCTTTCCCCTGCTTGTCCGATGATGGCCTCATCGGCTTCGTTCAACATCTGCAATACAGTTAATGCAACGGCGCCACCAATGTCCAAAACATTTGGTTTCACAGCTGGTCCAGATGCAGACGCGATCCGAGTGCTTCTTCGACCCAGTTCATACTGTCCCATGACAGTGTTCTGATAATGATTACAAGCCATGGTAATCCCTATACGGATTCTTTGTGCTAATACACTAGGAGAAAATGTTGTGTTTCCTCCTACGTCCTCTGATGGTTTGGACTTGGGTAAGTACTGTCCGCCAAGATAGCTAGTAGGATGTTCCTTGTAATATCTACACGACAAACTATTCCCAGTGCCATTCGAAACCTGAAGTTGCGATAGACGCTCAGATACTCGCTGCTCGTACTCCAATTCCATTCCTGCAACTAAAGTGAGTTTCCAAATTATGTCATGGTTCACTTTGACATCCATGCCAAGATCGTAACACTCTTTCGTTACCTTTTCGTAGTTATTCACACGTTCACGCTCGTGGTCAATGGAGGTGATGCTCAGGCAGCTGGTGAGCCTTTTTTCCATCAGAAGGAGACCAGTTTCAACTTCATCGGCAGTGAGACGCTCGGTGAACCCACCATCGTAATCGACGATAAAAAGTTCGGGAGTGCGGTTGCTAGCTGGAGTTATAGATGTAACAACTCCCTCTATGACATAGATTGCCGGAAATACATTTGGTATCGCCTGCGCTTTACAGAGGTGGGCAATCTGCGGCGGTCCAGGTCGCCGGATTTTCTTATTCAGGTGTTGGCTCATCGTTTCCTGCTTTAAACAAGATAATTATAAAGTGTGAATGCCAAGGAGAAGAATCTTAGGATAGATACTACGACTGTACGAGTAGGTTCCACAAAGCAAGTAAAAGTGCCAATAATTAATTAATTGCCTTTCACCTTTCACAGTTTCAACAAAGCGCCAAGCGCCAATGTTCGTTGGCGCCAAATTATTAGGTTGAAATTTTGGAAAGTCGTCGTAAAACATAAAATACCAGTATATTACCGGCACTACATACAATCACAAATCTGGCACTTTATTTATAGGCACTCCAATAAAAATGCTCATCTTGTAGTCTGGTTTGCTTTCACCCCACTACGCAAGCCCGTATATATCGCGCAGATACATAGCAGGCGGTCCAAGATTTGAGTTGTGAATATGAAGAATGGTCATCATTTTTTCGTCAAGGAGTTTTTGTACACAAGAGGAGAAGCGTCAATTGCTGTTTGTGGGAGATAACTGGGCTCCACAAAATTGGTGCAAAGTGTAGTTTGTTTGATTTTTTGTACACACAAATAGACAATCTACACCTGCACATATGTATTTTACAGCTGCAGTCATTACGACAAATAACATCTCTCTTTATCTGTAGACAATTAGATTCTAAAATTTGTAAAAGATGCATTTTTATAAAGTTTCGCTTTCTTTTACTCTATCTTGAAATTCCATCCGTGCTTGTCTTCTTCCTCTCCAAATTGAATTGCTCGCACACGATCATACAGCCGCTTGGTAATGGGTCCAACTTCCTCACTACTTCCAAAGGTGTATTTCTTCGTATCTTCCTCCGAGTCTCCGCACATGGTGATGGACCCAACAGGTGTTACGACAACAGCAGTTCCACAAGCCATGACCTCGTCAAAGGTTTCCATTTCCTCCAGAGGAACTTCTCTTGCCTCAACAGTCAATCCCTCCTCTTTTGCGATAGTCATTAAGCTCTTGTTGGTGATGCTTGGCAACACACTTGAACTTTTAGGAGTCACATATTTTTTGTTCTCAGAGTTGATTCCAACAAAATTACTTGTGCTGAACTCCTCTATGGTTGATTGGGTAGCAGCATCCAGATACAATCCAATAGGATATCCATCCTTTTTACTCCTCATGTTAGGCAACATGTCAGCAGCATAATTTCCTGCGACCTTTACATTGCCGACTCCCCTAGGTGCGGCTCTATCAAAATCAGAGATGATTACTGCATCAACTGGTTGGGACAATCCTCCCTTATAGTAATCTGCAACAGGCATAACCATGATAATAAATGTGTATTCATCCGAAGGCTGTAATCCAATTCTGGGTCCACTTCCAAACAATAGCGGTCTCAAATACAAAGATCCTCCACTTCCGTATGGAGGAACATACTCAATATTGTCCCTCACAACTTCATTGATAGCCTCAAGAAACATATCATGGGGGAGAACAGGCATAACAATACGCTCGCATGATGATTGAAGGCGTTTGGCATTTTCCTGTGGGCGGAATACGTGAACACTGCCATCCTCGTGCGTGAAGGCTTTGAGGCCCTCGAAGCATGCTTGCCCATAGTGTAGCGCAGTTGCTCCCATGTGAATGCTAATGTGGGGATCCTTGGTATTGATTTAATAATGGAAAACATTGAACAGTAATAATTGTTTTGATAAAGTAGAATGTTGGTCAGTATCCTGCTAGTAGTAATAGATATTCATATGTGCATTTTTCAACATTCACCGTTCACTTCATGCGTCACAAAAATAGAATCTAGCTCGTTTTGAGAGACTTACCTCGCAGAGCTCAAATTCCCCCCATTTCCCATTTTTGCAGGTAATTCTAAGGTTACTTTTGGTTGGACGGAATTCGAAGCCGAGATCTTTCCAATCCGTGTCGAGTTGGGCAGTACCAGGGATTCCCATTGGTCTGACTTCCGCAGCAACAGCGATGGAAGTGGTTTTTCTAGTAGGAGTATGCCTGGTTGGCGATGGAGTCATGAAGGCAGAAGCCGACACCAATGTTGTAAAAATAAGTGCTGACGAGAGCTTCATAATGTATCTATTTATTTGTGCAAGAAGGAATAGTGTGCATGGGCTGCCGTTATGTTGATGTTGTCCTTTTTAAATGATTGCCAGTGTTGCTGTGGAGAGTAGGTGACGATGCAGGCCAGATCGGATTCTGTGAAAAAGTGGCGGGTACAAAGAGTAGTGGTGTTTTTCTACTACAAAATCCTACGTATGTACGACATCGGTTGTGATTTTTGAGAGATTGTCATGGATAAATATAAAGGCACTACATACCTATGGTCTATGGTTAGTATCTACTTTATAAATTGTAAGACGACGGTAATAAAAAGCGTAATAATCAGTTGGGTACTTGATGGTATTAAACAAAGTTGAGTTGTAAACTTAGACAGCTTGCTCCAAACAAGCAAAACAGAATACAAAGAAAGTCTGCAGGTGAGTCTCTTGCGCAATTGAAATACTCCAATGGATTTGTTACTCTTGTAAATACATAGAATGTCAATCTCAATCAATATCCAAGATGTCATACAGAGGAGGTGGACGTGGCGGTAGGGGTCGAGGTAGGGGTCGAGGCCGAGGACCAAGCGCAAGAGGAGGAGGCCGTGGATCTTATGGCAGGGGATTTGGGGATGACACTGAACCACATCATGGCCCAAAGCCTCATCTACAACTATGTCGTGACTTTGTTAGCAAAGGGACTTGCAGTCGGGGCGCTAATTGTCATTTTAAGCATGTTATTCAAATGCATAAGACTATAGTCAACTCTAATCCTGACGACTCTAGCGGTAACACTTATGATAAAGGGTATGGATCGCAAAAGAAACTGCACACAACAAGTGATATTGCCCTCTGGAACGAACCAACGGGTGTGCTAAAGATATTTTCAGCGAGCTACGACGGAAATTGGAGGATGTATAACACCGCAGATGGATTTAAGAAAGAAGTTGAACATAGTATGGGAGGAAAAGTGAGCAAGATCATGGTTGAGAGCAACTTTCTCTTCTGCGGATTTGAGGGCACTTCAGTTAAAATTCCTGGAGTCACTGTGGGAATGATATTCGCTTGGAATCTTGGGGCACCAGGTGAACCGCCAATTGAACTTCATATGCATGAATTTGCGCCATATGCCCATGCTAGGGGTGTCACGAGTTTCATCACAAAGGGAGATATGTGTGTCTCAGGAGGGCATGATAGTGCCATTAGGATGTGGAAATATGATGCCGCTGTCAATGGTGGCAAGGGGGGATTCAAGCTGATCAAAACCATTTTGGGCCATGCTGGAGAAATCACAGGGTTGCTTATTGTTGGTACAATGTTGTGGAGTTGCTCTACTGATATGACAATTCGATTGTGGGATTCAACTTCTGATTGGGAATGCAAATATCTGATAACACAGAACACAGGAAGTACAGCACCAGTTGGATCACCGCAACCAAACGGACAACAGAACAGCGGAGCCGGTCATACAGATGTTATTACTGGACTTCTTCATTTTGAAAGTGGACAGGGTAATTATGTTATCAGCTCTTCCTTGGACGGAAGTGTAAAAATTTGGAATAGTACCAATGGAGAATGTTTGAGCACCACAGACTATGGAGCTAGCATCATTAGTATGGCACTTACTGCTGATATGAAGAATAATGCATTGCTCATTGCAGGCACGGCATATGGTAAAATTGTAATTCGATCTCTTTTGCAAACTGCTAGCACGCCGCCCATGTGTTACCTCTGTCACATTGAATATCGTAATACTCAATGCGGACATGAAGGTCCAGTGAAGAGTGTTGTTGCAGGTCCAAGTAACACTTTCTATACTGCAGGGGATGACGGCAATGTCGTTGTATTTCAAATTACTGGAGATTTTGGTTTGTGAGAGAGGAACTCGAAAATCGTGAAGTTGGCAGGGAGAAATGCATGCTACCCTCTCAAATCAGAAATAAAATATAACTTTTAAATTAAAGGACAAGGTGGCCGAATCTTCAAAAGAAAGTAAAAATGGTGTACCAGGATACTCTCGCTTGACTGGACTTTAACCATTATTCCAAATATAAATAAATTATGACAATGAAAGCCTCAGTTTTCTGAAGTACTTGATATTTAGATATTTGTTCAAATGACGACAACACTGCAATCATATACCATCATTAGGAAAATCTTTAAACGATTGGTTGAAATAGAAGTAGTGGCTTCCGTTTGGAATTGTAAAAGTCAACAAGAGATACGATAAGCTGAAACAGCTTCCTCGTTTGCCATTAACCCTTCTGCGAGTGTACCAATCCGTTAGGGTTGCTTCCCTTTCTCACCTTTTGTAGCCTCTCTACGAACCACAAATCTAAGCAGAAAATGCGCAGGCAAGAAGCAAGCGCAAGTCGTAAGTCGCAAGCTACAAGCTACAAGCTACAAGCTACGATATCATAGATCATAGCAAGCTAGTAAACAACAACAAAACACAACATAAAAACATTGTTATTGCCCTCATTCAAAGATTTGAAAATGCCACTCCAAGCAAAATCATTATTCACGGTGGAGCGCAGAAAACTGTCATCGAGGATAAGAAAATTGTTGTCGTCGAATGCATCTCAGCAGAAAGTAGAAGTACCCAAGACGAAAATTCCGATTCCTACCAAAGACCAGCTCCGTGCTCATTATATTTCCAATGGCTTACCAATGGTTGGATTTGGACTCATGGATCAGACAGGTGCGCTAACTAACATTAATTGCTTCACTTCAAGAGTTTGGATTTCCATTTCACATTTTAGAACCTTTCCCTTCCTCTTGAATACTAACTCAATAATTCTGTCTTATCGGACGCATCGTCCAATGCACCCTACCAGTTATGATACAAGCTGGCAATGCAATTGATTGTACGCTTGGTGTAACATTTGGGTTATCCACGCTCTCTGCCGCAGCTGTAGGCGGTCTGCTGTCTAATACCTCAGGGATATTTTTTGGGTAAGAAGCATTATTTCCATATTTCTTATTTTTACGCGCATCTAACAAGATTTGGCTTCTTCGATCTTTACAACAGTGGGACTTTAGAATCCTTTGCTAAGCGAGCAGGACTTCCCAATTCAAATCTAACAGCACAACAACGCAGTCTATCCTTTGTTAAAAGAAACCGACTCTTTTCACAAGCACTTGGAGTTATTCTTGGCTGCACTTTGGGTTTATTTAATCTATTTTTTATCGACACAAAAAGATCATCTTCCCTTAAATTACAGCACTTGACGGAAGAGAATGAATTCGCATTTGAGGTAGAATGCCATAACGATGACCCCAACGCAACCACATTTATAGTCAGCGGCCCGGACAATGATGGTCTTTTGGCTGGTATGGCTGCTGCATTGACCCTGTACGGATGTTCTATTTTAGATGTGTCAGCGCATAAACTACCAGATGGAACAATTGAAGATAAGTTTTCTGTTGTGGATCATGCCACTAGACGGCGCTTGGACGACGATGAGCTCCTCATAGTGTCGAAACTTCTGTTGGATGCCAGTAAGGAAGGACCCTTGATGTTGAAAGCTCAAGTTAGCGAGTTAGAAAATCAAAATGGGGAATTACGAGGAAGAATCAAGCATCTTGAAGAAGTATTACTGAAGAGACGAATGACTATTCACAGATCTCGTTAGCTAGCTGTAGATGACGCGATCAAGATTAATATATTTGTGGAATTGAGTGCATGCGGTATGCATCAACGCTGTTAAAACCTTTATCGTATATAAGTCTGTTTAGATCACATATCTAATATTTCTTTTTTTTGGAATTGAGTAATTTACACACTATATCAAGAATTTAATAGTATGTAGTTGCGAAACAAAACTCTGAACACTCTGCATTCCTTGACTTAAGTTCTGCTGTTCATTCTACGCTTGTTCATCCTTTCAAGCCTCTTGCGCATGCGTGCCTCCTTCACCTTTCTCTTAATCTTCTCCTGAGAGTTCTCAAAGTACCTGCGGTGGCGGAGCTCCATCATATGTCCAGACTTGTTTACTTCGCGCTTGAAACGGCGAAGGGCGGATTCAACGGGTTCACCCTCTCCAACATCGATCTTTACGGATACTCCGAGCTCAGTGGTGATGGATGCTAATAGAGTTTGCAAGAGACGTGGAAGTTAGAAAAAATGTCAAGATTGTACTCCGTGGTTTGAAGACAGAAAATATATAGATTCCTCAGCAGGATTGACCTCGAGGTCAACAATCCTTTAACATTCAATAATTGGGTTTTACGCGCAGGAACTGATAAGATTCTGAAAATAAATGCAGCGAGAGCAGCTATCTATATTCGCTCTTTAAACAGGACACATGCATGTAACAATCTTCAGAAGTGTGCAAGCGAACGGTTGACTAAACGTACCAGCACGGAAAGAGGTGGATGGAGCAAATCCCATGGTGGAGACTGCGAGGAGAAGGGTCAGTAGGATAGCACGGATCATATTGATATAAAATTTAACGTTATGTTAATAATGGTGTGCTGGTTGGTCGATGTTGGCTGATGAGCTCTGATGAGGCAGGTGGTATCACAGAGCTCTTGAAAGTCACCTTCTTTCAGGAAGAGAGCGAGTGCGTACTAGCCACTAAACTTCTGGACTGACTGACGGACGGACATAGACACAAAATTAATACCCCACTATAGCCCTTTATCTGTGTCGGATAGGGGTCTCCGACATCCAATAAAGATTTGCGAAGTGTCCAGGAAACAAACATGATGGCATCGATCGGCGGAACCTCCGAACTTTCATATCTTTCACAGTTCATAGTAGGTACCATACTCATTCCAGCACAAAGCCACAAAGCATACACGATAGGCAAATATTGTCCTGTGCTGTGGAATAGAAAGCTCCTACAAAAATATTTTGACTTCTGCCATCTCAAATCTATCCAACGAACGAAGAATGTCTCCATCGATTACAACGAAGCTGGCACTTATTTGCTATTTGTCACTATCGGCAGAAGCTTTCTCAAGTAATAACTTCATCAAAACGCCAAGGGCTTCACTTGCGATACCTTCTCCTTCAGTCCGCCTTGGATACACAAATGATGCTCTTTCAAACGCATTTCAAAGCCATCAAAATCAAGGGAAATCAACGACACGTGGTACTTCTACCGCAACGCAAATGTCCCTTAGCATCCGTGGAGGAAGTGCCATTGCATCAACCATTTCTTCATCTCCCACAAATTTCTTTAACGCAAACCTCGTCGGTCTCGCACTCATTACAGCACTCATCAAAATCTTCGATCGACTCACAAGGAAAGATAACAGTTCAGACGAAGATGAACCGAAACCTGCAGCTATCAAATCACTCCAGATCAAGTTCCTTTCAGTCTTCTGGCTCTTAAGGTGTGCAGATTGGCTCCAGGGACCTTATTTCTATGAGGTATACTCTTCGAAAATATTTAATGGAGTTCCAGCATCACTTGCAGTTGTGAGTAAACTCTTCTTGACAGGGTTTGCATCCACGGCGCTATTCGGGCCGCTTGTAGGCCGCTTGAGTGATAGCAAAGGAAGAAAGCGCGGAACTCTCGCATTTGCGCTGCTGTACAGTTTAGGAGCTGCAACTACAAAGAGTAACGTTTTGGGAGTTCTACTTATGGGAAGAGTTTTGAGTGGTATTGGAACCAGTTTGTTGTTTTCTGCCCCTGAGGCATGGCTGGTTGGAGAGGCCATGAGCAAGGAAAAGGGAGGACAATATTTGGGAGAAACGTTTGGATTGGTGAGTGCATGTTTGACTGCCGATTGAGATATTGCCTAATCTGTGTGCCTCTGTTCTATTTGCTTACATTGTGCACACTTTGGACTTGCAGGCATATGCTGGAGATGCTCTTGTAGCTATCATAGCTGGGCAGTTTGCAGGCGCTGCTGCTGGAGCGAGAGGTCCAACAGGTCCGTTTGAGTTGTCTATTGGATTCTTGGTTGCTGGAGCAGCTCTCGCATCATTCCTGTGGACAGAGAATAAAGCTGAAAAGAATGCAAACGACGAAGCACCCACCATTGGTGATGCAGTGAACGTCATCAAGAAAGATCCAAAGATTATATTGGTAGGAGCCGTACAGTCTTTGTTCGAAGCAGCCATGTACATTTTTGTGTTGCAGTGGCCACCTGCAATTTCAGGTATAATTGCAAACTCGTTTAATGGGAGTGCAACGCCTTACGGAACTGTTTTCTCTTGTTTCATGGCTAGTTGTTTGTTGGGATCAACAATTTTTGGACAGTTGGTGAAGAAAAACGTACCAACCGAAACATCTACCAGTGCTATGTTGTCTGTAGCCACTGTAGCCATGGGAATTGCAGCATGGATATCCAGATCTAGCACTATTGTGGCGATGCCGCTTGCGGCTCTCGTGGCAGCATTCTTTGCCTTTGAAGGTTGTGTTGGAATGTACTTTCCTTCAATTGGAACCCTAAGAAGCAAATACGTCCCTGATTCTCATCGATCAGTGATTATGAACTTGTTTGGTATTCCTTTGAACGTGTTGGTTGTCAGCGTTTTTCTCAGCATAAAGAGGCTTGGAGTAAGCGGGGCATTGGGCATCAGCACTGGCGCGTTAGCATTGGCAACTGCCTCCATGTTCAAGCTCAAGTCAATGTCTAAGGATAATTAATTTAATTGGAATAGTTTTAACACGTTGTGATCTACCTACCCAACAAATGGTTATAACCTGAATCCCAGGAATGGCCTGAATACGAAGCATTTGTTTTGAAGTGAACAACCAAACGACAAGCGAAACAACTAAAATAACAAAACAACAACCTTATCGTTCCTCGTCTTTTATCAGACCTACCTACATACCGGGTACCATACAACCTACATCAGCCTACATCACACCCACTTCTCGGTTTTCGGCTAGAGCGGATAAATTATTGCTCTAAACATAGATGTCATTCATCAATTCCAGTAAAAAAGATATTTAAAGTGCCAATCAATCTGTAAAGAATGGAAAGAAGTGCACGGTTCATCCTAATTTTTAGTTTGGGGGCATTCCTCTTCATATCCGTGCAATTAATCTCGAGCTCAAATGTGACGGACAATACAAAATCTGTAATGACCAATTCAACCATTGTGCCATCTTATTTGACAAAGAATCGCCAAAGAATCTGTATTCTCGCCGGCCCACATAAAACTGGGACAAGTAGTATTCAAGGTAATCTATATCGTTGGAGCAGACCTACAATTAATTTCACAGATTCAAAGTTCTCTCCTCTTCCCAAACCTGCAATAAGTTGGGTATGGCCGGTGCCAATTGAAATTGCCAGAGTTGAACATAATGATTCTCATACCTGGAACTGGGCACCATCCAAAGTGTTTTATCCAATGATGGAAGTATTGATGAACAAAGAGCGTCATCCAACGAATAGACGCCTTTTTCAAATTTATACACCAAGTAAGATCATTGAAATGTACCGTGATGCTATTTTGACTTTTTGGAATGATGGCTACGATGTTGTATTTGGCACCGAAGCTATGGACTTGATTATTAAATTACCCGAAGGACCTTCCATGATTCGGAAGATTTCTAAGCTTATCTTGCCCACCATGATTGATGGCGACCAAATCACAGGTTAGTTCATACTTCAAACAACATTTCCTATTTCAATTCTTTTGACTCAACACTTTTAACTGACACGACGTAATTAACCATCATTTTGTATTTTACTCAGTTGTCGTCATGTATCGAAGTCCCAAAATCAAGCATCTTGTATCGATGTGGCATCAAAATTGT
>Ga0306864_1000420_pt1 | contig 19995 bp, 15 predicted proteins | sample AntRauTorckE5430_FD_190448 | JGI IMG/M metagenome (GOLD analysis project Ga0306864, IMG submission 190448) | Saline lake microbial communities from Rauer Islands, Antarctica - Metagenome Torckler E5 #430 (v2) (version 2) | ecosystem: Environmental > Aquatic > Non-marine Saline and Alkaline >...
TATGAAATTAAGAAAAAGAAAAGTCGTAAATACATCGAATACCTTATTAAACCTAAGGCATAGTTCAGTTTTCTTTCCTTATAATTTTCCCAAAAAAGCCTGCAACCCATACCACTAAAATACCAATTTGAAACTTAAAAATAAACCTTTTGAAGTGACATTCATCACTATATTAAACACTCGGCTGTCCTTATCTTTGTTTCGATTTTAATCAAAAAAAATAAGTCACGGAATTATAAGAAACGGTAAATGTAATGCCGAGAATTTGTTTGATGATGTATTATCCATTAAATTGTGGGTAGAAATATGGACGAAATTATATGGGCTTTGAGGGCTTTACCGTTCTCGGATAAGCATAAAGTGGCAATATTTTGGGATTAGAAATCTGGTCAAAAAGTTATTGTGCCGCTGCCCAAAATTTTGGTAGAAATGGATGAGCGAATTGCAGATACGTCTTGCGAAAAGGTAGGTTTTATTTAGCAAATAAAATGATATGAGGTCAAATATTAAATATTTATCGTAGGTATCTAAAATGGATGTTGGGCGAAATGCTCAATATCCATTTTTTTGAGTTAAATTTTTGGTTTTTTTGTTGTTATCTTTATTGCGAAAAATTATAAATATGAAAAAAATAAATTCCACAATTATAGTAATTGCAACACTTCTAACGATAATTTGCAGTTGCTCGGAATCGCAAAAGCTGAAAAATCAAACACTGAAACCTTATCCGATAACGTTAGGAATAGGTTTTCAATATAAAATTTATCATAACTCGCTGGAGACTTCGACTTTGTACATTCAAACGGACGATATCGAATATCGGGTGACGCTGCGGGCGTATTCTGATTTTCGGTCGAAAATCGTGATTTATGAACATTCGCAGCAAATTATTGGCGATGCAAATTCTGTGCAATCCGTCCCAATTCCCATTCGTTTATCGCAATATGCTTTGGAGGTTTTGATATTTAATCCCAATAATAATAAAAGTTATAATGATGCGATTTGGGTCGATAAAACGGTTTCGGGCGAGCAATCGCTTTTGGCAACGGACGAAAGAACTGAAGTATTTGTAAAAAAATATATTGCGGTCGGCAGTGCGTTATTATTTGAAACGGTAAATCTTAAAACGGACGCATTATACCTTCGTTATTTTGATGATAATTACAAACCTGCTCCACCACCACATATTTCTAAAACCTTGCTATTCAACCCATTAAGAGGTGCGAGAAATACCTTTTCTATTCCAAAAAATGAATATTATATGTTTCCCAAAAAAGGTTTATATTTTATTCAATCCGATACTTTGACGACCAGTGGAATTTTTGTGAACGTCGTTGATGCTGACTTTCCGAAGCTAACAGATATTGATGACTTAACGTTGAGCATTCGATATATTACCAAAAATGAAGAATACAAACGCTTAATTTCTAAAAGTGAAGATGCGAAAATTGAGTTGGATAGATTTTGGCTCGAACGAGCTGGTAGTAAGGAAAAAGCACGGGGTATGATTCGTCTGTATTACAATCGAATCCAATTGTCCAACGAATATTTCACATCTTATAAAGCAGGTTGGAAAACCGATCAAGGTATTATTTTTACCATATTTGGTAATCCTACACGAGTACAAAAAACAGAAAATTATGAATATTGGCATTATCGGAGAACGGGCAATCGAGAGTCCGTCGAGTTTGTTTTTGATAATGAAAATGGGACTTATATTTTGCGTCGGAATCCGTTATTTGAGCAGTCGTGGAGTGCCGAAATATTTGCTTGGCGTTCGGGAAATGTGAACTGATTTTGAGTTTTTTGTGATATAAATGGAACATGGATTTAACAGATTTAAATCCGTTAAATCCGTGTTCCATTTACATTATCATAAATTATTACGAAAAATCCGTAATCCCATCAATGGTTCAAATCAAAATCTTCAACGATGGCGATGATTAGTAAAATATCTTCAAAAAACTCACGGATGAGTTTATAATTGGCATTCGATTTTAGAATTTTGGGCTCTAAAATATCCTTTGTTTCTGTGACAGCAATGTAAACGTAACCATTAGCAAACGAAACATAAACCTTTTTATCCTGCTTTTTTTTATAATCCATAATCGCTTTGAAAGCTTCTTGCGAAAGCAGCGAATCGATATTGACATCTTCGGAAGCATAAGCTACAAAAAGATCATCAAACTCGGGCGAGGGCGCGTGGATTTTCTTGCCGCCTTTACTGGTAATTCCCCTGATGGTTTCCGAGAGTTCCTGCCGTTCTTCTTTAGGAATAAAAACGACTAAACCGGGCGTATCGTAATAAAAATTGGCCTTAAAAAAAATTCCTCGAAATACGTTTTCGAACAATGCACGAACTGGTGAAAGTCGCATAACATTGAGTTCACTCATTTCAAAGGTTGCCGTTCCGATATAGCCTGAAATATAATCTTCTCCTTCATAAAGAGCGGGTTCAATATTGAAAATACCACTTTCTTCAAAGGTTTCTTTAGGAATTTTACTATCAAACCTATAATTTAATTTGGCTTTAAGGTGTTCACCCATTCGTTTTTTGAAAAGCGAATTTCTGCTTTTTAAATTACGAATTTCTCTTTCGGCAGCTGAAATTTGTTCCTCCAAACCATCTTCCAAAGACAGTTTTATATTTCTTAATTTTCTTTCAATAATCAGTCGTTCGTCTTCCATATCAGCGATACGATTGCTACTATCTTTGTCGGGATTTCCTCTTGCGTGTGCAATTTTTTGTTTCAAATCATTCAATTCTACATCTAATAAATCTACACGCTCTTTCACAACATCAATTACATCTTGCGCAATTCCATTTTCGATATTTTTAGCAATATCTTCAAGTCGTTGCTCAATTTTAAAATATAACTTTTGTTTTGTACGAGAAATAATGGCTTCTAACTCCTTGATTTTTATGTTATAAGATTGAATTCTTTGTTCAATTTCTAATAATCGTCTGTCGTTTCCTGCTTCAATTTCGATATCAATAAAATCTAAGATTAAGCGAACAATGGCTGGTTTAAAGATAGATTTGAAATGTCTGATGCGATAATAAATGAAGGTTCCGTAAGCTGTAATTGGGATTAAAGCGAAGAGAGTCAGAGCATTGACTCTGGCTTTGACGAGGAGAATGAGAAGCACAAGAAATAGGACAATCGAAAAAATAAAAAAGTACATCAACTGCTTACGCCGTTTTTCTAACTTTCGTAATTCTTTAGAAATGACTCGATTATAATATAATCGGAATTTATTAATAATATTTTGATATTGTTCTGTGGTCATATTTTTTTTGCCAAAAATAAAAAAATAATAATGCAGAGAACGCAAAGAGGTTACGCAAAGGGTGCAAATAAATATAATTTTTGCGTTCTCTGCGAAAGGCTTTGTGACCTTTGCGATCAAACAAATCATAATTTGTTTGGCATTCCAAAGTAAATCATAATTTTTGACATAAAAAAACCCCTAAGTTAATAGGGGTTCATTATAAGGAAAATAGGAAAAATAGGGTGTTATTAAAAATAACACTATCTTATAAAAATCCGCTTGACAGCGGCGTTCTGTTCTGTTTGAATTCTGATAATATAAAATCCCGTTGGCAATGATTCCACAGCGATTTGAAGCGTTCCTTTTTGGTTGATATTTTGATATTTCACTTGATTCCCTAAATTATCATAAATTTCAAGGTATTCTACATGAGTATCGCCTAATTCTAAAGTCAATACATCGTCAGCCGGATTCGGATAAATATTAATATTACGGTAACTAATAATTGATTCCGTACTGGTTGTGTTAAAAGTTGTCGAATTGGATATTCCTTCCATTGCAATCGGATAACCTAAAGTATCAATCGCTTGAATTGAATTTGGATTTAGGCTAAATTTCACCTGTGATTGACGACCGATAACAATATCTGTAATCGTGAAATAAGCCGTTGCTACTCGGCTGTAACCTGTTGCGAAAGTTTGGTTGGTTCTTGCATTTGCCATTGCAACCGATCCAACCGTATTATCAATTGCTAATGATGCGGCCGTATTATTTTGACCAATAATCGAAGCACTGTGATAGACAATATTTACTGAACCTGGAGCAACTAAAGATGAATCATAATCTAATAAAAATGCAATTCCTAACAAGTCATTTACAGGCGTATTAGACGAGCCAAGCATGATGCCCGCCGAAACGACGAAGGGATCATTAGGGCTTGAAGGATAAATGACTGGATCAAACTGGATCCAAAGCGGTGTACCTTCTGCTTTTTGCTCAACGCCATCATGTTCAAAGGTGAAATTCTGTTGAACGACTGCTAAATCTGCTAAGTCTATCGTTCCATTTCCATCTGCATCAACATGTTTTAGATTCGTATTCGCTGTACCTTGCCAATTCGCCGATGGTTGTCCGACAAAATTATTGCTTGCGTTTGGTCGAGCTATTCCTGTTGAATTATTATATAAAGCAATCGACAAAACATCGTAAGCATTCACGACTTGATCATAATTTGCATCACCAGGAAAAACGCAATCTGTATAGTAACAAGCACTATCCAAATAATCCCCAGCTCCGTCTATCGTGATATCGTGACAAATAGTGGATTGACAATTGGTTGTTATTTCCGAAATTATAAGGCAAACTTGATATGTTCCTGCGGAAGCGTAATTGTGAGTTATAGGACTCAAAACACTACTATTGTTGCCATCACCGAAATCCCAAGTCGCATTAGTGTATGTTCCTGAGGAGATATTTTGGAATTCAATGGTATAATTCCCTTGATTTGTACCGAAGAAATCAGCATCGCAAGATTGACTCTGAACGCTGATACTCAGTACCATCAAAAATATGGTAATAATTGCTTTTGTATAAATTGGTATTCGTAGGAAATTTACCATTCTGTTATTTTATTTTGTTGTTTTCGGCTTTTGACAATACAAATATGTGGAGAGATTATCTTTATAAAAAATACAATATCCCAGATTTGTACCTATTCAAAAATCGAATCCTTATTTATAAATATTTGATAAACAATAGATTATAAAAATACTAAAAATCATTTGTACGGAAAAAGTGTGAATTGCTTTTTTTTTAACTAATTGAAAATGCCGAACTTTAGTGCATAAGTTGAAAAATTTGTACGGAAAAACTTGATACTTGTTGAACGAAATCCAAATCCCAGTTCATTCCAATTTTTTTCGGAGATCTTCTCTTCGGCAACGCTTAATGCTGAATATCTATAATACTTCGTTTTGAAAAATGTTTTTCAAAAAACAGCATCTTTTCTGAAACGAAAAAATGCGAAACGCATACTATCTACTATCTAATATCAAAATACGTTATCGCTAATTCATAACCCTTTAAACCTAACCCTGTAATCACGCCAACTGCTGCTCTTCCAGTGTAAGAATGTAAACGAAAATCTTCCCTTGCGTGAATATTGGAAATATGAACTTCTACGACTGGGGTTGTAATGCTCGAAATAGCATCCATTAAGGCGATGGAAGTGTGGGTGTACGCTCCAAAATTAACAATAATCCCATCGTAATCAAAACCGACTTCATGTAATTTATCAATTAATTTTCCTTCGTGATTAGATTGAAAATAAGATAAATCAAGCCTTGAATATTTAGTTTTTAAAGTTTCAAAATACGCTTCAAACGTCTGTGAACCGTATATTTCAGGCTGTCGCTTGCCCAAAAGGTTGAGGTTGGGTCCATTGATGATGATGATTTTCATTGGTTGATTTATTATTAAATCCCACCCTAACCCTTCTTCTGTGTACCTTGGAGAAGGGTTGGGGTGGGTTCAAACGAATGGCATATTATAAATAAAAGTAAAGTTAAAGAATTAATGAAATTTCACAATAATTTAAGGTAATTATACCTATAATTGAATCCAACGATATTAGTTTTTTATACCTTTGTGTCGGATATATTTAATAATAATTAAAATTAAAAAACCTTGGCATTAATAAAATCAATTTCAGGAATTAGAGGGACAATTGGCGGGAAGTATAGGGATAATTTAACAGCTCAAGACATCGTCGAGTGTGCGGCAGCTTTTGGTTATTGGACGATTCAAAAAACAGGAAATCCGAGAGTCGTTGTCGGTCGAGATGCTCGAATTTCAGGTGAAGTTGTCAGTCAATTAGTCATTACGACGCTGCGGATGTTGGGTATCAAAGTGGTTGATTTAGGATATTCAACTACGCCAACGGTTGAAATGGCAGTGGTCGAGGAAGCGGCTGGTGCGGGCATTGTTTTTACGGCAAGTCATAATCCTCGTCAGTGGAATGCGTTGAAATTCTTGAATGAAAAAGGTGAATTTATTTCTGGAAAAGATGGTCAAGAAGTATTGGATTTGATTGAATCCAATGACATTATTTATGCCGATATAGATAATATTGGCGGTTATGTGAAAAAGGGTTTTCATATCAAAAAGCATTTAGAAGCGATTTTTAATTTGCCTTTGGTGAATTCTGATGCTGTTATGGAGAAGCAATATAAAGTTATTGTGGATGTGGTGAATTCTACCGGAGCGATTTCGATACCTAATTTATTAACTAAAATGGGTTGTGAAGTTATCGTTTTGAATAGTATTATGGACGGTAATTTTGCTCACAATCCAGAGCCGCTTCCCGAAAATTTGGAGCAGTTAGCGAGTTCGGTTCGCTTCCATAAGGCAGATTTAGGAATTGCTGTTGATCCTGATGTAGATAGATTGGCTTTTGTTTGTGAAAACGGAAAAATGTTTGGGGAAGAATATACTTTGGTTGCTGTGGCAGATTATATTTTGCAGCACACGCCTGGTAATACCGTTTCTAATCTTTCCTCTACTCGCGCGTTGCGAGATATAACTGAAAAGTACGGTGGTGAATATTTTGCAGCAGCGGTCGGTGAGGTCAATGTGGTGACCCAAATGAAATTAAATGATGCCGTAATTGGTGGCGAAGGTAATGGCGGCGTGATTTATCCAGAACTGCATTATGGTCGTGATGCGATAGTTGGTGTGGCGTTGGTATTGAGTTACATGGCGACTTCTGGCAAATCGCTTTGGGAATTAAAACAATCTTATCCGAATTATACTATTTCTAAAAATAAGATTGAGCTTACGCCAGATATTGATATGGAAGCGTTGTTGGCGACGTTGGAAGAGCGTTACAAAGATTATCCGCATTTGACGATTGATGGTTTGAAAATTGAATTTGGCAATGATTGGGTGCACATGAGAAAATCCAATACTGAACCGATTATTCGTATTTATACCGAAAGTAAATCTGAAAAAGATGCGAATGATTTGGCGGAAAAGTTCAAAGCAGAAATTAGAGAGATTATCGGCCTATAAAATAGCCGTAGTTGCATCGCGCTCCAGAGTAGTATAAAAAAAATCGACACCATGCTGGAGCGTGGTGGTACGTTTTTAACAGCAAAAAATGGAATTACAAGAACTCAAAGCCATCAAACGTTTGTTAACCATTATGGTTATCCCGATAATATTTTATGCGTTACAATTATTATCATTCATTTTTATTCCGTTATTCTTTGCGTTCTTTTTCGGATTGCTTTTTTCTCCGATTTTGCGTTGGTTGACCCGAAAAAATATTCCAAAAACAGGTTCATTGACGATAATTACGATAATTATTGTCATTGTTTTCTTAATTGTTTTTAAAGTTGGACAACTTGCAGGTAATCAAATTATGGCAGCTGATCAAGATTTTTGGAATGTTGCTGCTGTAAAAATCAATAAATTATTGGTTTCGGCAGAAGATATTTTGGGAATGGAAATCCGTGGAAGTGGCTTCAAAACCATTGTGAAAAACAAAGAAGTTTTAGATGCAATTCAAAATAATATCGGCTCTACTTTAAGGGTTTTCCAAGAGACTTTTACGATGTCATTAGTGACGATTTTCTTTTTGGTTCTGTTACTTTCAGGCTCGATGAATTTTCAAAATGTCATGCACGATACGCTGTTTACCAGTCGATTATCTTCAATTAAAACCTTTTTGAAAATTGAACAAAGTATTGTAACATTCATAAAAGTAAAATCAATTACCAGTCTTTTAACAGGAATTGGTTTTGGTTTAGTCGTTTACTTTTTTGGGGTTAGCTTTCCATTATTCTGGGGATTGTTAGCATTTTTATTAAATTACATTCAGCTTTTAGGTTCGGTTATCGTGACCGTTCTGTTGGTTGTTTTTGCTGTTGTTGAAACTAATACGGTCGGAAGTTTGGTGCTTTTTGCCTTAATTTTAATAATCGTTCAGCTTGCTTTTGGAAGTGTTTTAGAACCCATATTAATGGGACAATCGTTTAAAATAAATACAATTGCCGTTTTGGTCATGTTGATGTTTTGGGGATATTTATGGGGTGTTCCAGGCTTGGTTTTAGCCATTCCGATTACGGTTATTCTGAAAACGATTTTGGAACAATTTCCGAATACGAAACTAATTGCAAAAATATTATCTTAGGTAAGTTTAAAGGTGCAGCGCACCGACACGGTTTGTAGCAAATAAGTTAGAAGTAGTTTTATTAAGGTGCAGCGCGCCGCTTGTCCCAGTTTACCCCGAAATCTCGGGGAAGCCTCGGTGGACACCGTTTTGTCCAACATTAAACGGGTAGCCAACAAACGTATTTAAAAAGAATTCCATCAAATGAGGTTGTAGAACTAATTGATAAAAAAGTTAATAGTTTTTATATTAAAACGAAAGATGGAACAAAAGGGTATATTTCGAATAAATTTGCACAACGTTCTACACTAAAGAAAGTATCAAAGAACTATCAGAACTAAACAAAAAGGTATGGAAAATATAACACAATATTTAGAGACGAACCGAGAGAAATTCTTGGAAGAATTATTTGAATTATTGCGTATTCCGTCTGTTAGCGCGGATGCACAATATGCGGATAATGTTCGGACGGCTGCGGAATTTGTCAAAGAAAAATTGATTGCGGCAGGTGCGGATAAGGTAGAATTATGCGAAACGGCTGGTCATCCTATCGTTTATGGCGAAAAGATGATTGACGAAAATTTGCCAACGGTTTTGGTTTACGGACATTACGATGTGCAGCCAGCTGACCCGATAGAACTGTGGGAAACACCGCCGTTTGAGCCAGTTATTCGCAATAATAAAATCTACGCAAGAGGTGCTTGTGACGATAAAGGGCAGATGTATATGCACGTTAAGGCGTTTGAATATATGATGCAAAATGATGCGATGGCGTGCAATGTCAAGTTCATGATTGAGGGCGAAGAAGAGGTTGGCTCGGTCAATTTGGAAGCTTTCGCTAAGGCAAATGTTGAGCGTTTGACGGCCGATGTGGTCATTCTTTCGGATACGTCGATTATTGCCAATGATTGTCCGTCAATTACGGTTGGTTTGCGAGGTTTATCGTACCTTGAAGTCGAAGTGACTGGACCAAATCGTGATTTACATTCTGGCGTCTATGGCGGTGCAGTGGCGAATCCAATCAATATTTTGAGCAAAATGATTGCTTTGATGCAGGACGAAAATAATCGAGTCACGGTTCCAGGGTTTTATGATAATGTAGCAATCGTAAGTGATGCAGACCGAAAATTGATGAATGAAGCGCCGTTTGACTTAGAAGAATACAAAAAAGATTTGGCGATAGGCGACGTTCATGGTGAGGCAACTTACACGACTTTGGAACGCACGTCGATTCGTCCGACTTTAGATGTAAATGGTATTTGGGGTGGCTATATTGGTAAAGGTGCAAAAACGGTTTTGCCGTCAACGGCTTCTGCAAAAATCAGTATGCGTTTAGTACCAAATCAAACTTCCGAAGAAATCACGGCAAAATTCAAAGCTTATTTTGAAAGCATCGCACCAGCTTCTGTAAAGGTAAAAGTTACGCCACATCACGGCGGCGAACCTGCGATTACGCCAACGGATTCTATCGAATATAAAGCGGCAAGTCGTGCTTATGAAGCGACTTTTGGCAAAACGCCAATTCCGGAAAGAAGCGGCGGCAGTATTCCGATTGTAGAAATGTTTGAGCGCGTTTTGGATGTAAAATCTGTGATGATGGGCTTCGGTTTAGATGCGGATGCAATTCATTCACCGAACGAATCTTACGGCATTTTTAATTATTTTAAAGGCATAGAAACTATACCGTATTTTTATAAATATTATGCGGAAATGAAAAAGTAGTTTTTAGTTTTCAGTAGGCAGTCGGCAGTTTATTTGTGCGGACTGCCGACTGTTAATTGCTAATTGCTGTCCGCCAACCGTAAACTTTTCACAAGCAATAATGTATAAAACGATAGTATTAACGATTACCTGCGTACTTTTTTTCGGCTGTGAAGATATGACGACAACGACCAAAACAAAGCTACATTTTGATGATTTTGAACCGTTTACAGAGTTCGACGGCTGTCTGGAACTCGAAACTTTTCAATTATTAGGGGCTGCAAAATTGAATTTAGAAAAGTTTATTTCTAATAATTTAATTGATGAAACTGAAAATTTAGCGACTGGTTATGAGCGGTATTGTTTGGCTTGGACAGGGCAATTTGGTAGCGATTTGGATACCGAAGTTTTGCTCAATAGCGCGTCTTCTCAACAATTATTAGCCCATCCAAGTTATAAAGATATTTGGGTGCAATTGACAGCATTAGGCGATACGGTTTATACTGAAGAAGTGGTGCTTGATGAAAATGGTCACAGTGTTGTGATGAAATATATTGAAAATTATTGGACATTAAATACTCAAGGTTCTTATTTCAAATGTCTAAGTGAACGCTCAAATTCCTTTGTTCAAAATTATTTATATAAAAAAGAATACGGTGAAGTCGAACCATACGAATTAGCTTTTGAATTATATAAATCTGTTGGCATTCAAGATTTTGACGACCCAATTATTCAAAATATCATCGTTACAGATTTATACTTAAGATTAATTGCCGTGAGGCAGGGAAGTTGAAAATGAAAATTCCAACGTCTAAAATCTAAAACACAAAAAATGAAAGAACTTTACATTATTCGACACGGGGAAACGGATTTTAACCTGCAAGGAATCATTCAAGGAAGCGGTGTCAACTCTTCCTTGAATGAAAACGGCAAATTACAAGCTTTAAAATTCTTTCACCAATACAAAGATTTGGATTTCGACTACGTTTATACTTCTACGCTAAAACGAACGCACGAAACCGCACAGCATTTTATTAATCAAGGAATTACGTGGCGAGTTCGGGCAGAATTACGAGAAATAGGGTGGGGAATTCACGAAGGAAAAAAGGCGACTAAAGAAACGATTGGAGAATACAGAAACTTAATTAAAAATTGGTCAGACGGGAATTTAGACGCTAAATTAGAAGGTGGCGAAAGCGCCGCAAGTATGGTGACACGCCTCAATCATTTCTTAGATGAAATCAAAAAAACAGACTTCAAACGAGCCTTAATTTGTTCGCACGGCAGAACGCTCCGCTGTTTAATGTGCTTAATTAATAACGATAATTTTAGCGAAATGGAAAATTATCAGCATTATAATACTGGTTTGTATGTCGTGCATTTAGATGCCGATGCGTTCAAAATTGTGATTCGGACGGATACGAGTCATTTGGAATGACGAACTTAGTTTTTTCTACAAAGCCAAAATTTTGGGTCTTTGACAATTTCTGCAAATCTTATAAACTTATGTATAAATAGCACTTTGGAAGTACTGAAAATAGCGAATTAGTGAGCAGGTGACTTTAAGTCACCTGCTCACTTTTGCAGAAATTGTCAGAGAACCAAAATTTTAATAGAAACCGTCATGCCGAACTTGAGGATTCGCATGACGGTCTTTTTTTACTTTTTTACTTTTTTATTTTATTAAATTTCACAAAAAAATCTTTGTGGTTAAACCTAAAAAAACTACAATTTTGTCACCCGCTGCAACAACAAAAAGTCCACAATCGTCAAAGCCGCCATCGCTTCCACAATCGGAACTGCACGAGGCAAAACGCAAGGGTCGTGTCGTCCTTTTCCGACAACTTGTACGGTTTCTCCAGCTTCATTTATTGAATCTTGAGGAGGAATAATCGTTGCGACAGGCTTGAAAGCCGTTCTAAAATAAATGTCCATACCGTTGGAAATGCCGCCTTGAATACCGCCCGAAAGATTGGTTTTGGTAATAACTTTTCCGTTGTCATCTTCAAAAATATCATTGTGAGCAGAGCCACGCATCGTTACGCCATCAAAACCGGAACCGTACTCGAAACCTTTGCAAGCATTGATACTCAGCATTGCTTGTCCCAAAACTGCGTGTAATTTATTGAACGCAGGTTCGCCCAAACCAGCTGGACAATTTTTGATAATAGTCGTCACCACACCGCCAATTGTATCACCGTCTTTCCGCACCGCTTTGATTAAATCAATCATTTCTTCCGCTTTCGCTAAATCCGGACAGCGAACGGGCGTATTTTCGATTAAATCAAAATCCAAATCTTGATAAGGTGTTTCCAATTTCACATTTCCGACCTGACTGACGTAAGCCGTTATGTCAATGCCAAAATGCTTTAACGCCAATTTCGCAACCGCACCCGCCGCCACTCTTGCCGCCGTTTCTCGTGCGGAAGAACGTCCGCCACCTCGATAATCCCGAATTCCGTACTTGACATGATAGGTATAATCAGCGTGAGAAGGGCGAAATTTATCGGCAATATGACTATAATCTTTCGATTTTGCGTCTTGATTATAAATAATCATTCCGATAGGCGTTCCGGTCGTTTTACCTTCAAAAACACCCGACAAAATCTCGATGCTGTCCGCCTCTTTTCGCTGTGTCACAATGCTCGATTGCCCAGGACGACGACGAGATAACTCGCTCTGAATGAAGTCAATATCGAACTCTAAACCCGACGGACAGCCGTCTATCGTTACGCCCAAACCTTTGCCGTGAGATTCGCCAAAAGTTGTAATTTTAAATATTTGTCCAAATGAATTTCCAGCCAATGTTCTTAAATATTAAGTATTAATTATTTATAATTCGTTTGTTATTTCTTGAATAATATTTTGCCCAAAGGTCGCAATATTAATAATGTGTTGTGCTTTTTCGTAGTATTTTAAGCGGTTTTCTAATTTTTGTGAAATAAATAAACGGAGCGTTTCCTCCGAATTATCGCCTAACAATGGACGTTTTGTAGTTTCGGATTGTAATCGTTGATACAAAATATCAATGGTCGGATTTAAAAAAATCGTTGTTCCGTGGTCATTCATCCAGTCCATATTATCAAAAAAACAAGGCGTTCCGCCACCAGTTGAAATAACAATATTTTTATTATGTTTTATGTTTTTCAAATAAAAACTCTCAATATTTCTAAAATAATCTTCTCCTTTTTCTTCGAAAATAGTTGCAATTGTTTGATTTTCAGCCGTTTCGATGATTGCATCCAAATCTAAAAAATCAAAACCCAATTCCGCAGCGAGTCTTGTCCCGACGTAAGATTTTCCGCTGCCCATAAAGCCTATTAGGTATATTTTCATAATTTGTGATTTAGTCATTCGTCATTTATTATTTTGTGGTTTAGCTCTAATTTGAGATATTTCCATATTTCCATATTTCTAAATTTCCATTTGATTTTTAATAAAAAACGAAATGTAAAGCTAACCCATGAAATGACTAATAACCAGTGACAAATGACCAATTTATTGAATTTCCCAGACTTAACCATTATTTAATTTTCATATTTTGATAAAATACTATCTTTGACCGAAATATACGGTATTGTGGTTTTATGGTGTTGCGGTTTGAACCTTAATACCAAAAAAATTCAGTGTCAAAAAACCTTTACACCTTTAAAAAAAATCGGAAGATGTTAAAAAATCAAAATCCTACAGAAACTCAAGCGTGGACGGCTTTGGAAAGTCACTTTACTGCGATTCAACACACGCATTTAAAAGAGCTTTTTGCTCAAAATGAAAATCGTTTTAATGAATTTTCATTACAATTTGAAGCTATTTTAGTTGATTTTTCTAAAAATAGAATTACACAAAAAACGCTTGATTTGTTGTTGCAATTAGCGGAAGAAACTGGCTTGAAAGCAGCGATTGAAAGTATGTTTACTGGTGAGGTAATTAATAAAACGGAAGGTCGAGAAGTGTTACACACTGCTTTACGCAACAGTTCTAATACGCCAGTTATCGTAGATGGAAAAGACGTGATGCCGGATGTGAATGCAGTTTTGGCAAAGATGGAAACTTTCTCTAATCAAGTCATTAATGGCGACTGGAAAGGTTTTTCTGGTGAACGCATTACGGATATTGTGAATATCGGAATCGGTGGCTCAGATTTGGGACCTTTAATGGTTACCGAGGCATTGAAACCGTATTGGAAAGAAGGTATTTCGGTGCATTATGTGTCGAATGTGGACGGAACACATATTGCGGAAACGCTGAAAAATTTGAATCCCGAAACGACGTTATTTATGATTGCGTCTAAGACGTTTACGACGCAGGAAACCATGACAAACGCTTATTCTGCAAGGGATTGGCTCTTGGAAACGGCCAAAGATTCGGCGCACGTTGCGAAACATTTTGTGGCACTTTCGACGAATGCGGAAGGCGTTGCAGCGTTCGGAATTGATACGGCGAATATGTTTGAGTTTTGGAATTGGGTTGGCGGTCGTTATTCTTTGACTTCTGGCATCGGTTTATCGATTGCTTGTACGATTGGTTTTGATAATTTTAAAGAATTATTAAACGGTTTTCATGCGATGGATAATCATTTCCGCAATACGGATTTTGATAAAAATATTCCAGTAATTTTGGCTTTAATCGGCATTTGGAACGGCAACTTTTTGGGTGCAGATTCGGAAGCAATTTTGCCGTATGACCAATATATGCACCGTTTTGCAGCGTATTTCCAACAGGGAAATATGGAAAGTAACGGTAAAAATGTCGGGCGAGATGGCAAAAAAATCAACTATCAAACTGGGCCAATTATTTGGGGCGAACCTGGCACAAACGGGCAGCATGCTTTTTATCAATTGATTCATCAAGGCACGAAATTAATTCCTTGTGATTTCATTGCAGCAGCGGTTTCACACAATCCGTTGAGCGATCATCAAGATAAATTATTGTCCAATTATTTCGCACAAGCGGAGGCTTTAATGATGGGCAAAACGGAAGCGGAAGTTGTCGCAGAATTAAAAGCGGAAGGCAAAACGGAAGCAGAAATTGCGTTTTTAGCCCCGTTTAAAGTTTTTGAAGGCAATCGTCCAACAAATTCTATTTTGGTAAAACAATTGACACCACACACTTTAGGTATTTTGACAGCAATGTACGAACACAAAATTTTCGTCCAAGGCATCATTTGGAATGTCTTCAGTTTTGACCAATGGGGCGTAGAATTAGGCAAACAATTGGCAAAAAAGATTTTGCCAGAATTGACTAACGAAGACAGCGTAACTTCTCACGATGCTTCTACGAACGGGTTGATTAATGCTTATAAGGTTTTTAGAAATTAGACGTTAGACCGTTTCACTTTTAGATTTTAGATGTTAGATGTTGAAACGTAATATTTTTTATTAGCTATTTTTTTTAATAAAAAAACAAAAAGCCTTGCAGAACATAAGTTCTTGCAAGGCTTTTTTATTTAAAAAAAATCTAAAATCTAAAAATGCAGCGTTCTAAAATCAAAACTTCACAATTTTCTCCGTTTTACTTACTCGTCCATCTTGAATAATGCTGACGAAATAAATGCCTTTTTCTAAATTTTGACCAACTTCAAGCATACCATTTTTATTATTAATAAAATGATTTTCAACGACTTGACCGATGGCGTTGTAAATTACTAAAGTTGCATTTTCGGCGGTTAATTCATATTCAACCCGCATACTTTCGTGGAAAGGATTGGGATAAATAGTCATATTTGCGGATAAATTTTCGATAGGATTCGTTGAAATTGGCTGACCTTCATATATTTCAAAATCATCAATTGCGACTTCCACAATGTGTCCCGAACCTTGTAAATCCGAAGTTTCGATAAGGAAACGCATCGTATTAGAAATGGCAATATGGTCGCTCAAACGATAATCTTTCAACGTCCAAGTTGATGCAGAAGTCGTAATACTTTCAATCGTTACGGTTGTGCTACCATTGGAAACTTGCAAAACTAAAGCGTCATTCGGTGTACCGCTTCCGCCTACATTGACGAACCAGGTCGCCAAACTTACGTGCGGCTGATTGTAAATCGTACCATCAAACATCGGTGAAGCTAAACGCACGATTCCGTTATCAACATCGTTGCTACCAGCAGAAGAACCACCGTTTTCGGTAACGTAACACGCATCGCCTAAGTCAGTTTGAATATCATCTGCTGGGACGACTTGACCGTAAGTTGCGTCTGAAATACCAAATGGTTTGCCCCGTTCCCAATCGCCACTTTGAGCGGTTGAAGTCGTTAACCAACCTAAATCTAAGATAAATTCATCTTTATAACCAGTTTGTAATTCAATGACGATATTTGAACTTGAAGCATCTAATAAAGTGTCTTGAATCAAACGAGTTTTGTAACCCCATTTTCCTACCAAAACGTTGTACGTTCCGTTATCCATCGTAGCAGAAAAATCACCACTTGCATTGGTCGTGAAGTCGTAATCCGTGACCAAACCAGTTAATAAAATCCGTGCATTTTCGACGGGTAAACCTTGTTCGTTCACGACTTGACCATTCACGGTAAAAGGAACGGCTGGCGATAATTGAAAGTTTTGAACGGTTATCTGTCCGTTTGTTAGTGTTACCGTCACGGTTGTCGGTACGTAACCTGCCGCTAAAACTTCGACGCTATAACTTCCTGAAACGGCTAAACCTGTTTCATATTCACCAAAAACATCAGAAGCGTCATTTGCTAATTCGCCAATAATTTGGATATTGGCATTATTAATAAAACTACCCGAAACGGCATCTGTAACCGTACCTTCTAACCAACACGCACGGACATAATTCGGTTGAAAAACATACAATCCACTATTAATGTCAGAAACCAAAATCAAGCCTGAAGGTAAGTAAGGATAAGCTCCCCAAGAACCACTGAATCCGCCTGAACTCGTTAAATACGTATCAAAGTTTCCAACTTCAATCAAGTTTTCGGGGCGACTTCCGTCAACTAAAATTAATCCATCGGTATAATAAGATACGATTAAATAATCGTCCCAAACGTGAACATTGTGCGGAATCACGCCTTGTGCAAGTGTTTGTAACGGTCGGAATTGGTCTAATTCAATGATATTTGATGGATTAGAAACATCGTAAGACCCTACGGAAGCATTCGGTTTTTCATCGGTTGTAAATAAAATTTGACTATCGTCGGATAACCAAAGATTGTGTGTAAATGAAAGCTCTGTCGGGTGACTTCCTAAAAATACAGGCGTAGCTTTATTTGAAACATCATAAATGGTGAATACTCCTGCATAAATATCGGCAGTGTATAAAGTGTCGCCTCTTGAATAACAATCGTGTGAATAATTATTCGGCGTAGCACCCACATAAATTGGTGTGCCAGGAGTCGTGTGAACGTCCAAAATCATTACGCCACCAACGCCTAAATTTGCACCAGAAATGTAGGCATAACCATTTTCACCCATCCAAATATTGTGTGATTTTTCTAATACTCCCGATTGACCATTTACGGTAAGTGTCGGTTGCCAATTCGTTGATGTTACACCGTTTGGCAAATTAGAAAGGTCAATGACCGTTAAGCCGTCTGTCCCTACATCTGTGGTGACATAGGCGTAATGTCCCCATGTTTTAATATCTCGCCAAATCGAATTTGCTCCCGCAACATAACCGACCTGCGTAGGGTTTGCAGGGTCTGCCAAACTGACGATAGACGTACCATTTTGTAAACCAACGATGGCATATTCAACACCAGAAACGGAATCTACATAACCCCAAATATCGTTGGCATCTTCGGTGTATTGTGTTTGTCCAACCAAGGAAATATTTAAGTTTTGAGCGAAGGCCATTACAGAAATCAATGACAATGCGAATGCGAATAGTGTGTTTTTTAGCATTTTTGTAGTTTTTGTGATAAATATTTTAGGTGAGGATTTTTCAGTCTGGTAAAATTACTTTTTTCTAATTAAATAATTTAAGGAATTTAGGTATTTCCGTCTTGACCGTTAGTAATACCAAATTACCAAAACACTAAATTACCATTATACCTTTTGAAAATAATTCATAGCTTTGTAGGTATATAGATTTTTCATTTTGTAATAACATAGAATAATGCAAACGGCTAAAAAGTTTTTAAGATTAATTATCCATCAGGTTAAACTTCAGTTTATGTGTATGGATATTTCGTGTATTTTAGTCAGAGCAGGTTGGGTTTTATTTTTCTTGATAGGTTGTCATCATTTGGCGAATAGCCAAAGTAATCAAACTATGTTTAATCAAACGGTTGATTATGTTAATTGTGAATTTGTAAAACAATCTTTGAAGGAATATAATGAAGCAATTCATCAAAAATATTTACAAGAGTTTCCAAATTGTAGCGGTACAGATTCTGATTTTGCAGCTGATTTATTGGCATTTTTAAAAGTAAATAAAGTTACGGGAACGTATGATTTAGCGAATGCAATTAATGGTTTTAAGCAAAAATATAAAACGGAATTTACGCCAGGCGATGAAGTTGATGAAGAAGATATTTATAATTTGGTAAAACGAGATATTTTCAATATTCCGAAAGTGAAATCATTTGAAAATAATCATAAAAGTACTTTTCCTTTTTTAAGAACAAATATCGTTAAGCAACTCCAAATGCAGTTAGTTCCTAATCAGTTGATAACGAATAATAATCTAATCTCAGAGCCAAGTGCGGATAATGAATACATACAATCTGATGATGGATATGAGTATGAGGAAATGATTGAAGAAGATAGAAATCAGAATCGATTTGTTAGTCAAAATTATGAAGAAAACGGTATTATTAGCCGTCGAGATATTCTGTGGTTGTTCTCTTTATTGATGTTTGGATTATTGGCATTTTATTTTATCCGAAGTGTGATGCCTCGTTATACGGTCAATCAAAGTTATCAATCTATTCAAATTGATGATGACAAAACGAAAAATCTTTTGGAGCAGTTATCCAAAAAAGTTAAGGATTTAAGGAAGGAACACAATGAACTAATCGAAGAATTAGAGGTTTTGAATCATCGTTTTAGTAATTTAGATAGAACGACGGATATTAAAAAAACAGCGATTGAAACGATTCAAGAAAATATAGAACATTCGTTGTCAGAAGACGAGGAGGAAGCAAAATTGGAAGAAATTCCAATTTTTTTAGAAGATTTTTATTTGCCAATTCCGAATCAAGATGGTAGTTTTAATGCGGAAGATGCGTTGGCGGAATTCAAACGGACAGAAACCGCTTACCAATTTAAAATCGTTAGTAGAGAACCTTTGCGAGCAGAATTTAAGATTTATGAAGATGTGGCGACCATGCTTCGAGCGTTGGATGACCCAGATGTTCACCTCAAACCTGCTTGCCGCTCTAATGCGATTATTCCAATTAGTGCTACTAAAATTTTGACTGACGAATCTGGTTTAGCCGTTTTTAAAAATAACGAATGGAAAGTAGTTAAGAAGGCGTTGATTCACTATGTTTAATTGTTGGTGATTCGGCATTTGATACTTGGTATTTTACGAATCAAAAATCACAAATACGAAATTACGAAATGGAAAAAAAATTAGAAGCATTCAGGCGGTTGTTGGTTATTATGGACGAGCTTAGGGAGCAATGCCCGTGGGATAGAAAGCAGACTTTTCAGACGCTTCGCAAATTGACGATTGAGGAAACGTATGAGTTGGTTGATGAGATTTTGACGGAAAATGTGGAGGGAATTAAGGAAGAAGTTGGGGATTTGATGCTGCACATGGTTTTTTATGCAAAAATAGGGGAGGAGCAAGGTGCGTTCGATATTGCTGATGCGTTGAATGGCATTTGCGAGAAGCTAATCAAACGGCATCCGCATATTTATGGTGATGTGAAGGTGGATTCG
>Ga0306864_1000421_pt1 | contig 19978 bp, 15 predicted proteins | sample AntRauTorckE5430_FD_190448 | JGI IMG/M metagenome (GOLD analysis project Ga0306864, IMG submission 190448) | Saline lake microbial communities from Rauer Islands, Antarctica - Metagenome Torckler E5 #430 (v2) (version 2) | ecosystem: Environmental > Aquatic > Non-marine Saline and Alkaline >...
ATAGCTAGTTAGTAGATCTTTAAATTTTATATATAACAAGATTTTGGTTGTTCTTTATCAAATCGATGGAACGTCTATCCAAAGGTCAGATTGATCGTGCTTAGAGAATTTTCCTCCTGACAATCGATTTGAACTTTCTGACAGAGTTTCTATTGGTTTATATCGTGTGCTCAATACTGATTCAGGTTCTACAACCAGGTCTTCGTTGCGCTCAATTATTGCCACCATCTCTAGACTTTCGAGTCCTGTACCAAATTCACTTGCTATACCTGTGCCTGACTCTTCACTTTGAACGGATGTATCATCGCCGAGACCAAGCTTAGTTATTAAGACACTGTGAGCATCTGTCGCTTCGGTGCAGTAGCTATCTGTGTCGAATCCACTATTATCTCTTGAATTCGCATTTCTTTGAAGTTGTTGTCGCATTTTTCTATTGCGACATATAATGTAAGCTGTTAATATCCCAACAAAACTGCACAAAATTGTAAGAGTTAATACAATATCGACTTCTCCTGCAACACCAGTAACGCCCCGAAGCGTTTCATGGTCAAGTGGGTGTGTGTTCCCACATTCTACTGCACCAAGGAATCCCATAGTGTGTTCATAACACAGATGGCATTCGTGCGCTTCAAATCCAGGTCCTTGCTCCAAAAATGTAGGTGTCGCACGTCCAACAGGACTCCAGGTTCCAGGCGAGCATGCAATCAAATCACAATTGAAACTACCGTTGATCCCATTTCCGTTAATATCATCTTTATGGCACAGCATTGGAGGAATCATTCCTTCCAATTGGTTGTTGTCTATATTTAGAATCTCAAGCGGTGCAATCCTCAAGTCTGAAGGAAGGAATCCCTTTAACAAGTTATCGGAAAGATCTGTTCAACAAATGAAACTTGCGTGAGTCATCATATTCTATGATTAATGCACAATTGTCTGTCACCGTATGAGTTTTTTTCTTACCTAAGACCCGAAGGTGCCTCAGCATTCTGATTTCCTCTGGGATATCTCCTATCAAGCCGTTGTTTGAAAGATCTAAAACAACAACTTGTCCCGAGTTATTGCACTGCACTCCTTTGTATTTGCAAACTCCAACGTTGTCGACACCCCAACCTGAGTTATTCTTCCACGTAGACCCGTTTGTCTTATCAAAGAATATGTCCAATATTATTCTTTCATTCATATGATAGCAAGTTTTGTAAAGTCCCAAATATGGAAAGACTCCTTCGGGTGAAATCGTTTTGATAGGACAGGCAATAGAGTTGCACCCATCTCTGCCATCTACGGTACCATTTACAAAGGGCGTATTAAGCTCCATTGAACAGAAATTTGATGGAACATGGCCTGTAAACTTGCTGCCATCAATATAGAAATCTTTCATAAATTTAAGATTTGTCAAAGATGCTGGCACTGTGCCTGATAAATCATTGTGTTGAATGAATGATTGTGCGAGACTTAGTCCTTCCCGAGTCAACGAAAGTGGTATAGTCCCAATCAATCTACCATAGAAGCAAGGTTAGCTTCAAATAAAGCTGCATGTTGCCACTTTGCCAGCAACTTGCGACTTACCTATTATCGTTCAGAAACAATTTTTTCAATTCTTTCAACTGCCCTACCGAGGGAGGTATCGTTCCATTAAATTTATTGTGTCCCAAGTCCAACAGTTTCAAGGCTGACATTTTCCCCAAAGAGGGAGGGAGAAAACCGCCTATCTTGTTGAATGACGCATCTAATACCTCCAAAGATGAGGTCTCTTCTCCAAAATCTCTTGTCAGTGTCCCATCCAATTCATTGTGGCTAACATTCAATATAGACAAGGAAGGATGAAATCCTTGCAGTGTCCCGTGTAATTTATTATATGCCAAATTGATGCCTCTCAAATTGGGCAATTGCCTTATTTCAAGCGGTATGTCTCCAATGATATGATTCTCACTGAAGTCAATAAATCTTAGATCACTTAAAATACTAATTTCAGCCGATAGTGTGCCTGAAAGGTTTACTCGAGGAAGTTGTATTCCAATGACTGTACTCATTTCTGCGTCACAAACAATTCCATACCAGGAACAAACAGCTTTCGGATACCAATGAAGATTAAAAAGTTAGCATGTGCTCTTAAGAATTTCAGCATATATCAAAAGTATCGAAATAGGAACTCACGAGTTGTAAAGTTTGATAGGTACTCGCGCCAGCCTTCTATATCCAATTGCCACTGTCTTGCGAGATGACGCAAAACCTCTGTCTCGATAACGCGCTTTGATGATTCACCATCCATTGGCATGGCAGAAAATAGAACAAATTGTTATTCACTACTGTACCACCTAAAGAGGAATTCTCGTATGTTTCATTATTGGTCATCGTAAATGAAAATCGTAAATCTGTTCGGGGTTCGGGCTGTTATTCCGGTAGGTAACCCCACCGGAGTATTCTCACCTGAAGGGGATCTCGTAACCTGGCTGCAGATAATAGTCTCTCTTTCAAAAAATCCTTGACACCTAATTGACACTTGACATCATTATTGACATTGCATCATCCATCATCCATCCCATCAACTTTGAGTTTAAAGCGTTCTTTCAGACGCAAGTACAAAGCTCCCATCACAATCATCGGCATTATTATTTTTCATCCTTCATTTGCATGCCAAAAAGTTTAGCCTCAAATTTTGGGTGACATGGGACATCGAGACATGAACAAGAAGCTCGCCGAGCAACTTGTCGAAGAGTAAGTGGTATCTCCTAGCTATTATGTAGTCGAAGGATTATATCGTACTCGTCTTATATTTTTCCTTTTTGTGTGTGTGGTTGTTATTTTTGCAATCCTCTAATTCATTTACTCACCATACAATTTCACCCACATTGCTTCTAGAGCAACAAAGATCATCCTAGATTTTGCACCTCATTTCAAACACTATGTTATTGAAATTATTGAATGTGTATTTGTACCTAGGGCAATTGCAAGACAAGTAGCTCTGGCCATCCTCCTCGAAACAGGTGTTGTCACTGTCAATCAAGTGCTTGCCATTGTCCAAAAATTGTATTGCAATTTTTCATCGCGTTCGAGGCTCATTACACAATTGGAACGCGAGCAGAAAGAGTCAGAGACTCAGGATGAATGGATGGACCTCGCTGAGCAGATTGATAACATTCAAGGGAATGATTTATGGAGAACAGAACCCACTTGCCCTTTGTATGAATTCGATCGGATCTCATCAAGGATTGATGAATTCGTGCATCTAATGAGAAGGAGAGATGTATTTGATCTCATGTTTACTTTGCGAGGAGGTATTGCAAGGAATAAATTTGGTCTTTTACATGAAGGTTTGTTCAGTAAAGCTTTAGCAGGGACAAAAGTGTTGGTAGAAACTTATCATAATATTGTATGCACATCCTTAGACTTTGTTTGCGATGCGCTGCCACTTCCTGGAGATGAGCATATCCCAACTGAGGCAAAGCTTGCTTTCTTCAACGAAACGCGTCATATGTATGGACGAACGGCTTTAATGCTGTCTGGCGGGGCAGCCTTGGGATTTTATCATATTGGGGTTGTCAAGGCTCTCATGGCAAATGGTCTTCTACCCAGAGTTTTGAGTGGGGCGTCGGCTGGATCTATTGTTATCGCCATGATTGCAACGAGGACAGACGAGGAATGCCAACGAGATTTGTTTCAAGTACATGGTACCGATGCTCCAGGTCACAGTGGAAAGCTCATGGTGAATTTCTTTCGCCCCGTGAAGACATCAAGAATTTCCCATAGCACAAATCATCACAATAGAGAAAATGCTCTGCAGCAGGTTTTACACAATAATGCAGGTGCATTTGCTGACGGCAAGAAGACTTGGCAACTGCTATTTCCTGTTGGAATTAGAAAATTCTCATCAACTCTTTATGACATAATCACGGGGCATAAGAGAGCTCAAGATGTTCTGATGAGCGATACAGAACATTTTCGAACATGTTGCAAGGCAAATATTGGAAACTTCACTTTTCAAGAAGCTTTTGATAGGACTGGAAGGATTTTAAATATTATTGTATCGCCTCAAAACCGTTCAGATCCTCCTCGCCTGCTCAACTATCTTACAGCTCCACACGTGTTAGTATGGAGCGCAGCTGTTGCGTCATCATCATTACCAGGTGTCTTTGAGCCTAACAAACTGCTTGTGAAAGATGCCGATGGAACGGAGAGATCTGAGTCGGCAACAGTAGCAAGTTTTATTGATGGCAGCATGGAGCAGGACCTGCCAATGCAACAATTGTCTGAGATGTTCAACATCAATCACTTTATTATCAGTCAAGCAAATCCTCATGCAGTACTCCTTGCATCGTTTGGTGTGAACAAATCAGTGTGGACAAACAAATTAATGGGTATTGTTACAGGGGTTCTCCTCTTTCTCAAGAGGCAGGCCAAAGCCTGGTTGGAGAATTTAGTCGAGTCTATTGGCGGACAGCGTATCGCACCAATGTGGGATACTCGCAGGGGATTTCTAAAACAATTTTTTACGCAAGAGTACGAGGGACGTGATATTGATATCAGTTTGATTCCCTGGAAGTCGCATCGAAGCGTTTTGAGTGCGATGCTTCATTGTATCTACAATCCAAGCGATGACGAATTTTTTGAATGGGGGGAGGCTGCAGAAAGAGAGACATGGAAATACATTCCAAAGATCAAGAGTCACGTTGCTGTGGAAATGACACTCGACAAGTGTGTGCAAAAGTTGCGGTTGCGTTTACTGGCAGAAAACCGAACATCCAAACTAGCCCCAAACGAGATCGAAGATATGCAGCAAACTATGTCGAATCGTTTACCAAGCTTCTTCACAAGCGCTAGCCTTATCAACATGAGTGGATTGGGTATCACCGATCGTCACAATTTAAGAGAAGAAGTGGCCAAACGAGACGTACACAATATAGAAAAATTAGAGGATGACGATGGTGATGGTTTACCGATTCCTAAAGGATGGAAGGGTATGGGGCTTAGAGGTAATTTCTCCTCGGGCAGTCTAAATCGTTGCGTATCTGGTGGGTCTGGATTGTTTATGATGGATGGCGAAGCTGATGAAGAATCAGCAACGCAACAGAAAGCTGGAGAGAGTGCAATAATCGGTGGTACAACGAGGAGGTCATATCTGAAAACTACCAGTATGTCAAATTTCTACTATGGCAGGAAGTCAAATTGTAACCTTACTGACGCCCTTGAAAATTCTGAATCTTCAGCGGTTGAAGAGTTCAAATGTAGCTCGACTGTCTAAATGAGCAAGAATAAGATTTCCTCAATTATTTTTACTAATGCTTTAGATCAAAATATATATCGGCCTTGTCAAGAATGCCCTACAATTCGTATCTTATGTACGCCAGCAATCAGCGGATTAGGTTCTGCATGTACATTGCCAAGCATCTACCAAGGGTTGCATCTGTGCTTTTGATTGTTACGTCCACCTTCGTGGAAATTCCGGAACCAGATACCTTTCCGTGGATTAGAACCAATTCTGTGCCGCCAACCATACCACCACAAATACCTTCATTTGTCGCTGGAATAGCCTCGATGTTATAAAGTCCAACAGATTCGCACACATCCATGAAGGAGTCGAGAGTGGTACATTTTGATGAGGGCGTGGAAATCGGTGAAGCATGAGGGACACTGCCCCATTTCTCGCCGAATTGGGCGGTTGTGATAGTTAGTGGTACAAGAGATTGCCCATTATGCTCAAATGTGCTATCAGCTTGAAGCGATGATAAGGGCGCATCTGAAAACCCGTCAAACAGACCAGACGCGGCAAAAGGATCGTCTAGCTTTGTGGGGACAGCTGGTTCTTCGTGTATTGGGTCAGCTACAGGAGCCGGCTCAATTGGACTTGGAGCAAGAACATCAACATCCAGAGCCGCACTTGTCTGAATTGGGGTGGAATCATCCATAAAATCAAGAAGATCAACGACTGGAGCAGGAGCCGGGGCTGGGGGTGTGGGAGGTAGTACCACAGTGGCGGGTCCAGTTGGAGCCGCTTGAACAGGGGCAAGGGTGGGAGCAACAGGAGCAGCAACTGTAGTGCGTGGAGCTCTTCTTCGTGCTATTCCTGGAGCATTAGATGGAGCTGAGCCACCGAACAAAGCTGCAGCCATCCGTTCTTTTCGAAGCTGTTCCTCTGTCTTCACTGACTCTGAAGGTGGTTGGGAGGTTTGTTGAGTAGAATAACTGGATGTGGTGGTGGACCAATTGTTGGACGGAACCGGAGCCGGTACTGGCGCAGAAAAATTTCCTGGCTCGGGGGCGATTGGTGTGGATGTTGGTAGGTTTGCCGGCTTTTTACCCCATACGTTAGCAACATTTCGCACGTTCAACTGAGGTTCGTTAGCAGGAGCTGTAGTATTTGCGGAAGTTATTCCGTTGTGTTGCGAATGGTTGTATGATCCTGAAGGAGGGGCCCCTCCCGTTCCAGCGATGTGAGGGGAATTGCTTCCAACGCCGCCCATGGAAGAACTAGTGTAAGACGCTCCTGGTGCTGTTGGTTTCGCATATGGTGTCATTTTGAATACACTGGCCTTTGCACTTCCGGTAAGGTCGTAATCGTCGTCATCATCGTCATCGTCTAGATTTTCATACTGCTTAGCACCATTAGCGATGGCCTGACTTACATATGCATCCATGAAAGACAAGTCTGGATCTACCTGTATGTCTTCACATGATGCATCAACAGGCAATACTTCACCAAGCATGTGGGGGGCACATGTGATCAAGTTTTGGAATTCGATGCACCGCTGCTGCAAATCTTGATTTTTTGACTTAGAGAAATCGTCAATAATCTTAGCAGCTTGAGGAGGGCATGTACCGGCTTGTGCCACTAGCTTCATGATTGAAGTAACAATAATTTTCCTCGTCGATTCTTTCAGTTGTTTGCCCTTGCGAACTAATTCACACAATTTGTTGAGAATTTCTTCGAGTGTATAATCTGCACTGAGATAAGCGTACTCCCCCAGCACCCATGCCATTGTCTCAATGAGCAATTGGGGCAGTTTGGCGATAGGCTTCTCTAAGAGATCTGCGTAGATGGTCACAGAATGCTGACGTAAAATGGTATCTGCATCGGCATCTTCATCTTCACCTGCACCCTCGGCAATAAGTGTCATAAGCTGCTGTGAAACTTCTTGGCTTACAAACTCGCCACTGATTGCAAACAACTCAGTAATGGTCTCAACATACCTGTATGTAACAATTGAATACAAATTAGAATATGAGCCCAATTAAAATCCATGACAAGAAGTTGCATCCGCTCGTAAAGGAACTCACCACAAATTATTGGGAGCATAGCGTTCAGCTAGACTGCATACTTTGGTGGTCAGGTCTTCTTTCAGGAAGGAGTCAGTGGTTCCCCTCAAGAAATCCAACAACTTGCCGGTGATGAATTGAACATTGACTGGATTTGTCATCTTATACAACAAATCCAAAGTTCGCCTTTGCAACGTTTCATCTCTATCTTCCAGACACTCGATGACGGACATTTGATGAGCTTCTGCGTACTGAGGATGAGATTCTACAATCGCAGCAAGACCAGTGACTCCAAAATACTTGAGATTCTGCGATTTGGACTGGATGAATCTGCTGATAGCATCAGCTGCAGCATCGAGTAACGTGGAGTTTGGATAAATGCAGGTGATGGTTCTCACGCATTCATACACCACCGCATAACCAGCATTGATACCAACATCAGCCTTCTTCATTGTTTCACCCAAGATCTCATACATACCATTTGATGCATTTGAATCATTCTTTCCAAGAGCAGCTAAAATTCTGATAATTTTCATTTGAATCCAGGGCGCTGGCACGCGATGATATTCAAAATCAGTAGGAAGACGATGTTCGATAATCTGCTTCAAAATAGAAATCAAACTTGCAACCAGCTCCTTGAATGGCTTGGGATCCACTGCTGCCATTGACTCAATCACATTCAAGCTAGATCCCATTACGCCTGGATCGCGATCACAGATAACTTTGCGCAATTTTTCAACTAATTCCTGTTTCTCTACAGACTCGGGTGCCAACTGATGAAATCTATGCATGGCAATAATCGCCTTCTTTCTGACAATTTCTGAGCTATGATCCAGCATTTTCAACACCAAACTCTGCATTGCGGGAACCATATCACCTGTAATAATACTTGTTACAGCAATGAGCGATGCACAAATTTCAAGAATAGACGATGAAGAAAGATCGCGCTGCATTTGATTCACAAGCATGAAACGGAATTCGTGCGATGGTGCAAGACATGCGGAACATAAGAGATATCCTGTCCTCTTATGAATGATAGAAGATGATGCAGCTAATTCGACAGCTTTGATATAACCAAATGATCCATCATGGCCAAGCATTTCTACGGGGATTCTCAAGAGTTAGTACAGAGGTATGATGTGCGTAATATGATAAGTTGCATTAGCTTGTGCAAGCTGGTAAGTACAAGATTTCTTACCGACGTATAGCAAACGAACTAGAAATTCTTTTGCTTTTTTCTTGTTTGCATTCAATTGATTCTGAGGAGGATTGCCGACTCCAATGGCAGCTTTGGAGACCTTCGTTTCCATCTTTTTCTTGAGAGTGGCGATCTCACGCTGGATGATGCGATCTTCTTCTTGCTTTGACTTGGATTCTCCAATAGATTTCAGCAGTTCAAAGAACTCTTTGGAAAGGTGCATTCCTGACATGGTGGATTAATTTGTATGGTATTACAGATACCTAGTATAGTTTGGTTTGTCAATGGAACTACGGAGCCTTGTATAATGCAGGTAATCTATTTTACGTCGGATGTGCAAATTATTGCTGTTTTTTTCTGTTGGTCTATTTTCATTTTGGATTTCCGTAGCGAGTAGTATGGTAGCGAGCAGGCAAGATTTCGATTGAGATTGGAACAACAAAAAGAAGGTTTTCGTCATTGTTCCCTGTCGGGTAAGGACTACTCGTTTGAAAGTTTTTATTTATTTGTGTCGATGATAATGAAAATGACTTGCTGGTGGGGGATAAAAGTGCAGGTAAAACCATTTTGGAACACAGATCCCAGTAGTAATTGGTGTGCGCTAAGCCCTGGTTCGTCTATAATGAAGCCCCTTTCGTGGAACTGCAAGCCTGTCCATATGATCTCAGCCAAAACCCAAGATGGTGGCTGCGGAACTTACCAATACTTTGATAGGTCCAAATCTCCTCTACACAATACGCTGTTGTGGCTCGAGAATGTTGTTGCTCTGGATACTTTCGCGTCGTTGCTTTGGCAGCGTAAAGTTTGAATTGGTTATAGACCCACCTACTATGGTCGGGCTTAGATTTATTATCTATGACCAGAAAGACTACCTTTGCATTGCCCAAGTGCCTCCAGATGAAAATTGGATCAGCATGCCCGTTAGTAGGAATTATGGTTGCCTGTACATGTATTTGTGGTTCAAGGGAGCGCATATCATCGTACGAGTGTCGTTGTCCAGCTGCTATGGAATAAATAGGACTCCTATGACTTTGAGATTATAAACTCAGCTGCAGAGATGTGGAAAGAAGAAACTCAAGGGGTCGCAGTGAAGGAAAACATCTATAATAGGGTTATCATCTTTTGTAGAAGTCCGCAAGGTCTTCTTTGCAGAAGCATCGTTGGATTAAACAAGAAATAAAATATAAACACTCTATTCAATTATAAAATATACACCAAAGGTAGCGCAACCTCTTATAAACACATCCCAACTACATGTTTGCACTGACATATAGAGCCACCTAGTACACTCTTGAGCTCTTTGAGGATGATGTCTTTGACATTTCATTTCCAGACGACTGGGAACTTCGTATTGCTCTTGCTTGCTTGCTACTTTTGTCGCATCTTTGTTTACAATGGAATCTTGGGGCTGTGACTTCACTTCTTGCCTCTTTTGTAGGCATGATAATGATTTCAAAAGGGATGTTGGCAGTGTTTGATGTCTTCGTGTGCTTTCGATGTCCACGCAACTTGCTGATATCACTTCCACTGGTAACCTTCGAACGTTTCGACATAGTTAGTTGTGACTTCGCTTTATTTCTCTTGAAATATGTATTACCGAGGAGGTTGGAAATATCACGTAGTTTCCGTTTTGTTCCTATTACTTTAGATGTGGACAGTACCGACTCTGAAAACTCCCAAACTGGATCCTGGAATTCTTGAGATAGTGACATTAAACCTTTCGAAGGTGCGAGATCAGTAACTTGAGGAAAGACTGGACGTTTAGTAGTGGTCGAAGCATGGGTGATTTGAACTGAATGGACTTGTAGACCGTCAGATTCAGGAGAATTTTGATGTAACTCTCGTAAGTTCTGACATGAACTTCGCGAGATGGGAGATTGGCGGATAGCATCAGTAGAAATAACCTCCAAATCAAAGACAAAAGAGTCGGTAGAGCGCTTTTCAGTATCTAAGAATGATGTCGTGGAACCACTATTTGAGTCGACTGGCAGGCCTCTATAGTGGCTAGGTAGCATGGTGTTATCATTTTGACCACCTGCTTCTCTCGTCCGGCCGAACGAACTGGACAAAGCATCATCACCGCAATCAGAACGTCTGGATAAATCTTTCGCTTCATTGACCTGTGTATTAGTTATGTTTGCCGTTTTAAAAAAAGGTGCTTCCAGAGAGAGAACTTCAGAATGCTTCTTCAATGGTGTAGAGGCAGCTTTGGTGCCAAGTGGAACGTCTCTATACTCCCCTGTAGTCTTGACTTGTTCACAGTTTTCATAAACTGCTACATATTTATTCTCATCATTTTGGATACTCGCAACTATATCTTCGGCTTTTGAGTCACAATCTTCTTCATACGATGGATTTCCTTCCCTCTTTGCCAAAAGGCACATCATTTTTGAAGATGCCTCAAAGGATGTTGGTATAGATGCAGGAGTACCTTTCAATGCGTCGTACTTCCTCTTTCTCGACTGAGATTTATGTAAAATGTCGTCCTCGTTGTTTGATTGCGGAGAAACCACACTGGAGTCGCTATAAGAAGCGTCAGCCGTTTCAACCTGTACTCGCTTAGTCTGTCGGTCAGGTTGTTTTTTTGCAGAAGTGAGAACACTATTAGAGGAATCTGCACAACAGATATCAACAGCACTCTTGTCACAGCTATCGAAATTGTTTGAAGATTCAAAGAAGATTGTTCCGAGACCGGGGATATCTGTTGTGTTTAGTTCCTTCAGAGGCAAAGGGCTAACATCTAAGTGAGTACCAAAAGTTTGGGATAAAGCATCAACTCCTTTCTTCATAAAAGATAGAGAGGAACGATCAGCACAAGAACTTGCACTTTGTGCTAATCGGATTGGAAAGCACTTGGCTTGAACATGCAACGTCGACAACGTTTTCTCAAGCGGCTCAGGCATCTGCGGTGACATTCCGATGTTGATATGATCACTGTTGTTACAATTTTTAGAAGGAGATTTGATATTTTGATGATGACTGGGTCGAGAACGCGACGTAAAATCGTCGATTCGAAGGACATGTGTAGAATACAGCGAATTTTCACCTTGCATATGTTGTGTGGTGCAAGTGAGTGCTTTGTGGTCAATCTCAGTATTAGGAAGGCTGAGAATATCGTCAGTAAAGGGTACAGGATTAGTGAATTTCAACGACAGCAAATTCGAATTTAAACCAGGTTGCACTTTGAATAAGATCTGCACATCATCAGTTGGATCATTGACTCTCAGAGATTTTCTATCATGTTGCTTTGGATCGGATGCCTTCAATACTTCCGTGGTCTCTAATACATCAGTCGGTCGAGCTCCACTGTATTGTGGCAACGTTTCAATTGTAGACAAAGCAAAATATTTATCCAATGACACGGCAGCTTCACAGTGAGGAGAAGATGAATCTTGAATTTGTAGGGGGTGAAAATCGGACCATGACCCTTTCCGATCGATGCTAGGAGGAGACTCTATTTCGCAACCATCTTGTATGAAGTCTTGACCTTGCACAGTGGTAACAGTCTCTTTTGTTGCTTCAAAGTCAATGCATCTCTCTTGGCCTAAAAAGGCAGAATCAACAGAGTCAACAGAAGCATTCATAGTAGTGAGGCCTATAAACTGTTCACTCTGTTGAGAATCATCACATCCTCCTTGTCTCCCAAAATTGGAGCGGACGGACCCATTATTTAGTATCTCAGAATCCCCAGGAGCGGAGATTGACAAATCATCCATCGCAATGTCTTGGGCACAAACAATCACGATTGAATTGAGAACACTTTCTACTCCTTCATGGACACCGGAAGAAACAATCAATGAATTGATGTCATTTCCGTCGCCCGCTCCTACTAGACCATTGCCATTACCGATATACTTCTCTCTTTCGCCTCTCTTAGTCCTGTCATGATCAGTTGCTTCTGCAGAGTCAAGAAAAAAATAGCAAAACACTCGGTGGTCGAAATGAATATAACCGTTTGACACGCATCGAACGCACGTCAAAAATGCAACAGTTGTTGCAAACAATATGCATAGGATGATCCACTCCATTGTGTCACTTTGTGTTCTTTTGTCTTTGAGGGTTTGGGATTCGTGGTCATGAGTACTTTCTTCTCCTTCTTGAGCGGTAAAAACAGTTTCAACGGGAAAGTTTTCATCCTGTGCCGAGATGAAGCGGACTTCTTTGTCGTTCTCGTGCGCCTGTCTTTCATTCATGTCCACCTCAGAGGCGTTATCCATGACAGTCGCATTCTCCTTATTCGGATACGTTAGTACCAATACCTGATTTTTGTCATTCTCCTTCTTGGCACATATCTCCTCACTCCCACTGGAATACAAATTCCTCTTCTCCACTGGTAGCTTGAATTGCATGTAAACTGGGCTAAAGTCCGAATATTTCTTCACAAATGAGTCATATCTCAAGAGTCTACGAGATATAACAGTCCTGGAATTATCATCACTGACATCAAAATCAATTTTCCAAATCTTCACATAATACCTTTGATGGCAGATACTATGTGCAATCGGAATTCCCATGGTATTAACGCATTGACGTTTAGGTACATTGACAGTGTGACGGACAGGATTTTGATGCATGTTAAATTCTTCTTGATTGCGTTGAAGCCAAACAGTTTTAGAACTAACGAATGGTTCATAGGCCTGCTCAGATACTCGAGGCTTGATGGTTCCCTGCATGAACTCGTACGGAGGTAAGGTAAATCTCCGTGGAATTTCAAGGACGTGCGCTTCATATTCTGTGTCTGTGCGGATGCTGCCGTTGATAGATTGACAGATATCATCTTTTTGCTGTTTGCTCTCTATTTCATTACGGTCTGACGGTCTTTGAAGGAATGAAATATACATTCTAATGGGGCTAGATCCAATCACTGGCGGCTCAGTTTTGTCATTACTATAAGTTGAAGTAGAATCGGAATCCATCAATGCATAGCTCGGATCGCTAGCACTGACTTGTGTATGATGATTCTCAGCAGTAATGGAATATGATTGCGCCAAAGGAGCCGCAACTAAGAACAACGCCACGATGACAACTCTGACCCCTACGTGAAATATTTCTACTCTGGCCGGCCGACTAAAGTTATTGTTGGACGAGAGGAAGGGAAAAACTAGTGACGACCATGAATTTCTTATTTGATGAGTGATTTTGTTCCATGAATTTGATACACCTTGCCTTCTCAAAGACTTGATGGTTTGAAATAAGCTGCAATCATTGCTATCATGACTGAGGATGTCCTTTTCAGAATGGCCACCAGCGCGTGCCATCAAGAGGATCAAGACAGCTAACGCGCCCAGCCAATTCATTTTTTGGTTTGATATGTATAAATTCCATTCCATGATAAGGAAAGGAAGTGCAGATTCTGTTGTCATTGCTAAGATCGATTGATTGAAGAGACGATGCTTGAAAACTTGTTTCTTCAGTCGTAAAATATCAAGGCTGCGTTTTCTTCCAAAACGCTTTCCTCCCTCTGCCAACTTCCCAATAGATGCTAAAGGATTGATGTATTTCGTAGGTTGTTGATAGGAGGTACAAACTATGAGATTTGATACATCCAGTACAGGTCGTGATGCCGAGGGTTAATAATATGATGTTCATGTAGTTGTTTCATTATTCATTACCTTCACTGATGTTCTCTGAGAAAAAAGCGGGAAAATAAGCAAGATTTTTTGAATCCGAGTCATGGGAATGCGTTTTACGGGAGGGGGGTCAGTCTTGACTCCAAGAATTCTTGAACCTTCTTTCTTTTTGTCATTTAAATACTATGTTGAATGTGGCATCGTGCATCGGGCCTCGGAAATCGGAAATCAATGTCGAGAGAGAGAGAGAGACCACCCGCAATAATAACAACATCACCTATAATAATAAATCATGAGCACCATCACCACGAAAGATACAGACGATAGTAAACATCAGTGCGCTGCGTGCGGTGATAGCGATGATGGCGGCGGTAGCCTCAAGGCTTGCACTGCATGCAATCTTGTGGAATATTGCAATAGAACGTGTCAGGTTGCGCATAGGCCAGCCCACAAGAAGGCATGTAAAAAACGTCTTGCTGAATTGCTTGATGAAAAATTGTTCAAGCAGCCTCCGCCAAATGAAGATTGCCCTATCTGCTATCTACGACTTCCAATCGAAGAAGATCAAAGTAGGTACCAGTCATGCTGCGGTAAAATTCTGTGTCGTGGTTGTGTCTGTGCACACTCGGCTGCTGCAGCAGATGCAGAAAGATTCAAGTGTGTCTTCTGTCGAACTGAAGCATCTTTATCAGATGAGGAGGAGATTGAAAGAATTGAGAAACGCGTGGAAGCCAATGATGCGCTGGCGATGTATAATCTAGGGACTTGTTATCAATTTGGGACGATGGGCTTGCGACAAGACCATGCTAAGGCATTGGAGCTCTACCGTACATCAGCAAAACTTGAAAACCATTTTGCACATTTTAATCTTAGCCTTTTTTATCGAAAAGGGGATATCGTAGAAAAAGATGCAAGAAAAGCAACATATCATTTACAGCTTGGTGCTATGGCTGGGAATGCACATGCAAGGCACAATCTTGGATGGAATGAGGGTAATGCAGGCAACATGGATCGTGCATTTAAACACCTGATGATTTCAGCCAATGACGGCCATGCTTCATCTATGAAGTCGGTTCAGGAGGGATACAAGAATGGTTTTGTAACGAAAGATGACTTTGCAAAAACCATTCGTGCATATGGTAACTCAATTGTTGAAATGAAAAGTGATGATAGGGATAGAGCTGCTGCTGCCTTTTGCCTTTCAAGGGCTGAATAGAGCAATAATACATCTTATATAACCAAAACTAGATTAGATGCAACATGGAAGTGTCATCAGATATTATCCACATGGGGTGATATGCTTTCAGCAATATAGTAGCGAGGGTATCGTAGAAATAGACACGAAAAGGGAAGATATCATCTTGTGATAAGATGTTCTCCAACTAAAATTGCCTATTCTATCATCGCTGGCTATACGAGTTGTAGCTCGCACCATTTGAGCTTCTGAAGCAGCATCGCAATGCATTAAAGCGCAGAGTCGGGATCTCGAGGCCAGTTCGCAATTATTCAAAACAACGATAATTTGGATTTATCTTCTATCCCCACTCTATTCATCTCAACTCACAATTCAATACGAATTGGCCTGTTTAGTAATTTATGCTCATGTGCGCAACTTCTGATGAATTTAATCGCAGCCCTCTCTGGACTAGCATTGTCATCAATTTCGTGAAAATATGTAGCGCTCCGAGAGAGCAATCGCACAAGCAAGCTTCCTCGAACCTCATTGCTGGATGAAGAAATTATGTTTAACAATACAGTAGTGTTTGTCTCAAAACGTCCAGAACACAGATTTGACATGTCTCATTTCTGCACTTTGCGATTCGCGAGGTCCTCATATTCCCTATTAAAATTAAATTTTCCATAACCGCAGGCTTACTTTTATATTTATAGTACATTTACGTTGACACTTCCGAGCTCTCACATGCATAGTATTCATAATATTGAACAGACAAATACTACGATCAAGGTGAATGTGCTATGTCACTGGAAACATAAATCATGAACTGCTAGTTATCTGTCATACTTCCCGTACATATTACGACAGTTTCATGGCATTCCTTTTTTGCGCTGAGAAATATGTATCGTTCCTTCCAATCAATACAGTAGATCAATCAACTCCTTATTACAAATCATCAGTAAGATCCAGAACCAAATGTTCTTCTCCAACTTTAAACGCCGGTTTTCCGAGGAAAGGGCATCCTGCACATCGGAATGCATCGCCCTTGGAACAACTTCCACAAGCACTCTTGAGATCCTTGATAACCTTTTGTGGATTCTGTTGCTCCTGTCCATGCTGTTTTAGCTCTTCCAATTCTGCTCTGCCGCAGGTACAATCATCACAAGGTTTCCTTCCATCACAGTCATCCTTATCTCTCAAAGAAATGTCAACTTCCGGTGGGGCATTGAGACTTACCCCATTGATATCCTGGTCCAGCAAATCATCTTCATCTATCATATCTTGGTCGTCTAAATCGATATTGATCTTGACGGGTTTGGAGGTGCGAAGATTGATTTTGGCAACGGTTGATGAAGTAGGTGCTTTGTACGAAGCAGTAATTGCTCTCCATCTTCTGTTTTTGCTGTCGTGTTGCATTCGTTCACTTTGCGCAGTGAGGCCAGCTAATAGGATTGCAGTGTGAACATTTGTGGCATCTTGTTCTGGATCAACTTGAACTATGATTTCAGGTGTTTTATGATTGTCAATATACTTGCGAAGGAATGGTACAAGTGATGCAAGTGAGAGTGAATCAAAGATGTCAATATCTTGGATGACAAGTGTGATGGTGGATAGTGATGATGGGTTGATGGAGAGCTTTGCGAGGGTGGATTGTGTTATAGATGAAGTCTCGTTCGATGTCTCTGGTGAAGGATTCTTCTTGAGAATGATTGTTGCTGTATTCATGATTATAGCTGAATTACTGGAAATAATTTTGATCAGTGAGGTGATGTATGTTGTTCAGTATGTGGGATTGCAGGGGTCGATAGAGTTATTCTTTCGAGTTCGTTGGGATGATGTGTTCTTGAAGTTTGAGCTCCTCCTGTTATTTATTGTTTTGGTCTGTGGCTTCTGTGGCTTCTGTGGCTGGCTGTGGGTGATTGCTCTCTTTTTTGGGGGGTCTTTTCAGTTCTTTTTCCGTTTTTTAGTAAAATAATTTACCGGATTTTCAATTTTTTTTCCGACAACAAAAAAAGATAAAATCGATTGAGAATTTCGCGGAAAAAGACATTACCATCATTAGGGCAAATCGCTGGAGACCACTCAACACTACGTATCGTAACTTCAACTACTATTTATGCGACGCTCTAAGCTCACCAAAAATGGACCACACAGCATCTTCCATCATCGTTCCTTTCGAAGTTATCTACAAATTGATTCTTTTCCTCAAATTTCCAACTGTTACATTGCATCTGTCTCGTATACTTCTGCCCTAACTTTAATCCTGACGGCCACATCACCATGTCAACGGAAAACGATGAAATCGACACTTTCTCGAACGATTCTGAAGACGAGCACATTACAGGCGAAGAAACAATCCAGTACTTCCCCATTACTTCACCAAATACTCCATTTCCATCTCTCGTTGATGCGCTCGCTCATGATCAATCCAGTCATGGGTTCAATCTTATTGATCATATTCCCTCTACTTCCAACAATGATTTCTATGAAGAGACAATTGTTATCATCAACAAATGTAGAACTTTTGTGCAAAAGTCACAAGGATCAGATTTAGACATTGATACCCTCAAAACCTTCCTCGCTTCCAAAGAAGGAAACGAGGAGGATTACTTCCGCCCTGTCTTGGATGATGATGCATTTTTAATATACATAGACGACTTGGAAGATATCAAAGATTCTCAACAATCTTTCCCTGTCGCTCCAGCCGATTCTTCGCCTAGTGAAACTATTAGTCAGCTCCAAATGAAAATCCTGGCGCTGGAGCAACAACTCACTAAAGCCTCTTCTTACGTATCGAACATTCTCAACGAGAAACAAGATTTGACACCTTCCTCGGTGCAGACTGGGCCGGATAACGACACTTACTACTTCTCATCTTACTCACATAGCTCCATCCACGAGACGATGTTGCGGGACTCTGTCCGAACAGAGGCGTACCAAAACGCAATCCTGAACAATCCACAACTTTTCAAAGATAAGATAGTAATGGATATTGGATGCGGGACGGGAATTTTAAGTCTATTCGCTGCCAAGGCTGGTGCGAAAAAAGTAATTGCCATCGATGCAAGTGATATGTACAAAGAGGCGAGGGAGATTGTGCTGTTAAATGGCTACCAGGACGTGATCAGTGTCGTACATGGTAAAGTGGAAGATTTGATCGAGAAGAAAGGGGGGGAGAAGTTGCCATTAGAGGAAGGAGAACAAGTCGATGTTGTCATTAGTGAATGGATGGGATATGGTCTTTTCTTTGAAACGATGTTGCCTTCTGTCATGGTCGTAAGGGATGCATTGATGAATAAGGAGAGTGGAACCATGTGGCCTAGTCGATCTATTTTATTCTTGGAGGGAGCAAAGGATTCCAAGATTGAATATTGGTCAAATGTCTACGGCTTCAATATGAATGTTATGAAGGATCGTGTCGTCAAGGAACTTCGGAAGGATGCCGAAGTTGAAATTGTCAATGCAAAAGATATCGTGACAAATAGAGATCAAGTCATTGTGCACGATCTTAATACGTGCAAGGATGAAGAATTGGATTTTGAAGTACCTTTTGAGTTGAAGCCCAATAGTGATTTGGATTCATGTCAGATTGACAAGCTCGTCATTTCATTCGATATTGATTTTAATACTAGAAATTCAGCTCCAACAAGTTTCAGCACCGGCTGTCAAACAAAGCCAACTCATTGGAAGCAGACGACACTATGGTTTAATCCTTATGATGGAGTCCCTGTTCTTGCCAGTAATGAAATTTTGAAGGGAACATTTCACATGGAAAGAAATGATGTGAACCCGAGAGATATGGATTTTCTTGTTCGATGGGATGTCGGTTCGTATCCTGAAATTGGGTCTGTCTTTGCAAAAAGAATGTCAGGAACCATTATGAGTAAGCTTAGCAGTAACTAGACTTTCAAATTCAATAACAAATAATTTGCGCTTGGAAACGACGGCTGAAAAGTGGTTATATGTGAATTTATTGGGCTTGTTTTCTATTGCTTCCTGTTACTTCTTCCTTTCTTGTTTGTGAAAGAATGCCATTGTTTGCTTTTCCTTTTTCTGGAATTTGATGGCGTCCACATAAAACTTATGCGAACAATGCGCTCTATCCACAAAGTAGATGACGAACTGTGTCCGATGCCTCACTCTGCTTCAAAAAGGTATCCTTCTCATGTATTTTGAGTGTCTCAACAAGGCACAGCACTCTCTCTCTATAAGAGCATGACCAAATGTGTGACAAGAATCCACAATCTGGACGTTTATTTTCGCAATAACCTAAACGAGCAGTGATCGATCTCTTATCCATTTAATAACAGCAATACAGATGATAGCGTTGCTGTAAACGGCTGAAATTAAGCACTTGACTGGTGCAAAGCTCTTGCAAAAACACTCATACGCAGGCTCATTTAGCTAGTTAGTGAGCATTGTTTGAAATTATGGTAGACCGAATTTGAATGATATTTTTAAGACCAAGCTAATTTAGCTGAGAGTATTCGTTTAACCGACATAGGTAGCAAGTCCCGTTTTAATTTCATGTTATTTTTACTCTGATTGATTTCCATCTGAAATTTGGCGAGATTCTTATTTCGTGACGCAAGATTGACATTCATCATAATCAAGAAGGTCTGCATAAAAATTTCAATCTAAAAAATCACATTCAAAACAAACATTAGGAAACAGTCATGGATCTCCCTTATTCAACATCTAAAAAGAACCAGCCCGTCAAGATCCGCATGGGAGATGGCCTCGCAGCCGAAGACCCAGTAACTACATTGCAGGAATTTGACA
>Ga0306864_1000422_pt1 | contig 19877 bp, 16 predicted proteins | sample AntRauTorckE5430_FD_190448 | JGI IMG/M metagenome (GOLD analysis project Ga0306864, IMG submission 190448) | Saline lake microbial communities from Rauer Islands, Antarctica - Metagenome Torckler E5 #430 (v2) (version 2) | ecosystem: Environmental > Aquatic > Non-marine Saline and Alkaline >...
AGGATGACAATATCACACAATGGGAGAGTCCTGAACCCATCGAGGAAGTCAATCTCAGTGCTACCTCCACACCTGTGTATGCGCCTGTTGGTAAAAGTCAAAGTCCAGAAAGAGTAGCTCCAGTTGCTGATGTGCAAGCATCCACAGAGGCTAAGGAAGTAGTTGCAAAAGTAGACTTGGTATCATCATTTGCTGAGAATGATGACTTGCCAGTAGTTGACACAGCTCTACCTGCAGGTTGGGTTGAATTGGTTGATGAATCTTCAGGTCAGTCATATTACTTTAACGAGGACGATAATATTACACAATGGGAGAGTCCTGAACCCATCGAGGAAGTCAATCTTATTGTTGCACCTACACCCATGCATGTTGCTCCAGTTGATGTTGTGCAAGCATCCACAGAGGCTAAGGAAGTAGTTGCAGAAGTAGACTTGGTATCATCATTTGCTGAGAATGATGACTTGCCAGCAGTTGAGACAGCTCTGCCTGCAGGTTGGGTTGAGCTGGTTGATGAATCTTCAGGTCAACCATATTACTTCAACGAGGATGACAATATTACACAATGGGAGAGTCCTGTTGCTGTGCGAAAAGATGATTCTGTTGTCGTCATCGATACCAGGAGTACTAATCCTGATCTCACTATACCAGTCAATGAAGTTGCACCCGTGATTGAAGGTCCCGCAACGAATGTGGTACCAAGTCTTCCATTAGGATGGGTTGAATTGATCGATGAATCATCTGGAAAAGCTTACTTCTTTAATGAAAAAGAGAGTTTGACACAATGGAACAAACCAATGGAGATACCGCATAGCAAAACACTAAAATCATCCATTGGTACCAGTATTAAGGCATCGACTAGGAATGATGCATCAACGTCACAAGATGAGTGGGTCAAGGTAGATGCTTCATCTATCGATTTGTCACAAACAGCACCTGTTGCAAGCAAGAAAAGATTACCAGTTGGTTGGGATGAATTAATTGATCCTTCAAGTGGGAAAACTTATTATTTCAACAAGGAAGATACTATTACCCAATGGGAACGCCCCGAATATAATCTTTCAGCGAGTTTTACAGAATTCCGCCATCGTCCTCCCCACGCAATTGCATCTTTCGGCTTTGGTGGTAGATTGTGCATAATGAAACCACAAATTGCCGATAGTCTAGGACTCAACAAAGCCAGCATGAGTCCTAATTTTAGAAAGGGGCCCATTGAAATTCACAGATTATCAGAATTATTACCTGAGCAATACTTACCATCAAAGTCTTTTAGGTCAAAGAGTACTTTGAATGGACCCTTTGTTAACTTCTCAGAATCTGAAGTATTGCAGCATTTGAAACAAAAGAGTGGGCAGTGCAAAACAGATAACGAGTTACTATGGAATCTTGTTGCAATTGCTGCTCGCTGGAAGGGCAGCCTGAGAAGTGCTGATGGATATTCAAATAAGAACGGACCTGAAGCAGCTATTGTAGACCTCTTGCTTAGGAATGAAAATATCATTTCTGATGATTCATCAATGTCTCCAATTTTCATTGGCACACGTACGTCGAAATTTCTGGGTTTTAACTCCAATATCTCTGCCAATGTAATGTTTTGAAACCTAACATCTTGATTTTTTTCTACCGTCCAGAGACCCAGCAAGAAAGCAGCTCATGCCTTTCTGAGGCGCAGCAACTTCTTCTTCGCGGAAAGCGCGAAGAAGCTGTGAAATGTGCTCTTTCTGGTGGAGATCACGCTCTTGCTTTGCTTATTGCAAGTATTTGTGGGCCAAACACATTTCACACTACTGCTAAGTATTTTATTGAAAAAAATCTGAAGCCTGGAACTCCTCTCCACACTGCAACTGGTCTATATGCAAATCAAATTCAGTCCCCCGAGGAAGCAGAAGATCAGGCTACTGATTTCTGGACGGAGAGGAGTGGATCCCTGAACAAAACATGGCAATACCACCTAGCAACAATCCTTAGCAATCAGACAAGAGGATGGAAAAAGGTTGTAACTAGTCTCGGAGATGAACTTCTTTATGCTGGAAACACCAGCGCAGCGCATTTTTGTTATCTAGTTTGTGGAAGACCAATCACACAGCACACGGACCCCACTTCTCGTCTTGTTCTTCTCGGATGCGATCATAGGATCAAGAACCAAGTTGCACTTTTGACAGATGCAAGTTGGGAGGCTTACCTACGTACAGAAGCGTATGAGTGGGCGAAAAGAAAAGGAAATCCTAACGCTGTCATAACGACACTGCAGCCTTTCAAGCTTCGTTATGCCATTTTGTTGGCCGATTTTGGATGCGAGGAAATAGCTAAATCATATCTTGATAGCATTCGCAAGTGTACTGGATTATATCCTGGTGCGCCTGATAATGCAGGAAAACAAAGAAGCATGCATATTTATTCTCCCAATTTCATTCAGGCATTAGATGTCTTTGAAGATAGACTCTCCATTTCTTTAGGGGTCCCAAGTAAGAATGCTGTCAAACGCATGTCAAAATTGGGATTGTCGAGCGTACTGTCCAAGATCGTCCCTAAATCAATGGCACCGAAACTGGATGATTCATTTGGTGACCCTGTTTTCAATAATGCCTCATTTGATGACGCCAATGATCAAGACAACGACGACATAAATATGAGCTTTGTTTCTGCATCGTCCAATCTTTTAGATACCACTGTCAATACTTTGGGTACGGCAAGGTCAACAATGGGTAACTCAACTGCGGACATGAATGCACCACCAATGATGTCTACAGTTAATGAAGGGATTCAAGAAGTTCCATCTCCTCAAAAGCAAGAAAAATCGAAGCCATTGCCAATGTTCATGTCAACACCTGTCCAAAATCCTCCCACGTCGTATTCTGAGTCCGAGGTCTTGTCTTCACCTTACATTCCATCTCTAAATGGAGATGAGAAGTCCCAACAATTAGGAAGAAAACAATTACAATACGCTGCAGCAACGCCGATCAAATTATCGGAATCGAAACAAAAGCCATCAACTCCCGCGTCATTTCCATTGACTGCTACACCATCTGCTATGAGTACTCCTATTGATAGAAAACCAAAAAATGAAGCCCCGTCATCGGCGTCAAGTAAGTATTACGATTCATCCCAAAGTCAATTTAAAGTGATCGCATTTTCTGATTTATCACATCGTCTAATTCAACAAATCGCGATTTCAATAATTCAGGTTGGTCCGTTCGAGGATGGATAACGAAAAAGTTAAACCCTGATGCAACTGAAGCTGATATTGGTGGTAAGATGGAGGCTTATTACGACGAAAAAATGAAGCGGTGGATTTTTCCTGGAGAAGATCCACAAGAGGTAGCAAAGCCACTCGCACCGCCTCCAACTACCCCACTCTCCAAAGATAGCCAATGGGAATCATCTACCCCAATACCTGCATCGAATGATCCTCTATCAATGATGATGGCTCCACCCAGCAGAACAACCCCCAAAGCTGATCCATTATCAAATCTTATGGCGCCTCCTTCAAGATCGACTCCTTCAAGCGCACTTAGAGGCCCACCTAGGATCCCTCGTTCGCACAATGCCCCAAGTACAAGTGCTCCATCTACAGCAAACCCACCTGGCGCAGGATCAGGTTCTGGACCTCCGCGTTTTGTAATCTTCACACCAAAACCAGCGGACGAAACTGAAGAAGAGAAGTAACTTTTGATTGGCAGCGTGTAATCCGAAACATCTTAATTTTTATAAGCTATTTGCAATAATTCGCACACTAGACATCACCCTTTTTATAAATTTGTGACATTTTTTCTACATTTGCATTGCATATCTCGCCAAAAATGTAGCAGCCTCGACATGTTTTAATCAAATAGTTGTACATGATCTAGTAATTAATGCAACGAATGAGGCAATTAGTTGAAGCTTGCATCGCGACGTGACTGGAGTTCCAAATCTCCTTAGGTTCCCGATTTGCATAATGGATTGTGAGGTTTATTGTTGTGGTTTTTCTGGTTGGGCAGCAGAATAGATCCTTGCGCTCTCTAAAACATTGGGGCTACTTTGATGATACTTCGAACATAAAAGTCCTGACAATTGCTGTTATAAGCAATTCGTATTTATTATTTAAAGGTACGAAATCACCATCACAAACGGACACGGTATGCTAGAGTAGCCACATATTTTGTGTCACAATTCTACTTTTTGATACTATACACATGAGTAGAAACTAACACCGTGGAGACATGTGAACCATTTTACAATTCGATTGTATCATTATGATCAAAAGACATATCATCATCGTCATATTCTCTTGTACCCAGAGATAAGTCTCCATCATCAGCTCCCAGCAGATCTCTCAAAACATTGCCAGGAAGGTATGAATTTTCTCGAAGTTGGCGTGAAGTAGCCCTGTTCGATATTATTCCATCAGATGTATCAGATATCCGTGGAGAGTACATCTGCCGCGAGTATTGAGATGACGAACCATCTGTAATCGATCCTTCCCAGCCAGTCATTTGTGCTCTACGACCAGAAGATATTGTTGGATTATCAGATATAGAGTCATCTGATCGAATATGGCCCTCTGGAATAATCCCCATGTTTTCTGTCCGCATTTCGCGCCCTCTACGACTTACAATCCCCATGGCGATCAAGGCAACCACAGAACAACTAATCCCAACGCCAATCGCCGCCTTCTTACCCGATGACAGCTGCTCACGATGATACCCAAACTCGTCAACAGTTGTCCCATTGTAGATTCCTGGAATGGATTGAGCTAATGAAGAGAACTCTTGTTGAATAATGCGAGTAATAAATGTCTCTACATTTGTCCTTGCCGAATCCAATGTCCCATTTTGAGATTCAAGTGGAGAATAGAATGCTGTCACCTTGGACGATATAGGAAGGCAAATAACCGTTACGCTCGCAGCAGTCTCGGAACATCCCACATCCATGACTTCTGAAAGCTCATTCATTTGTACAAAATATACAGGTTCCTCGATGTCTTTCATGCTGCCAAGTGCATCCAGTTGTCTTGACGGAGTCATATTTGTGCACTCTGCAGCAATAAAAGATATCCGTCGATCAAAAGCCTCCATCAATTGATCTAATGATATATCCAATTCTTGTTCGTATTCCACCCAGAGATAAAAATTAATAATGATTTCCAATTTCTCAGCTACACTATCCTGGACGTGTGGCATGATACCTAACTTTAAAGCAGTACAGTTTGCTGTTCGGTCCAGAAGCGACGATGGCGAAAAGGAAGGAAGATTGGATGCAGTTGGATGCACCGATGGAAATAATGATGGAGAAGTTGAATTTGTTGGGCTGCTGGAAGCTTCTAATGTTGGTTTGGAAGATGATGTGATCGTCGGTTCTATACTGGGCAACCGAGTTGGAAATGAAGATGGCAGAGAACTCTCCTTTATCGATGGCATGACTGAAGGTTGAACGGACAATGCTTCACTCGGTAAGTACGACGGTTGCAATGATGATGTAGAAGTTGGCACATTTGAGCTGACATGTGTTGGATTATTCGTTGGACTACTCGATGCAATTATAGATGGACTTGCGGTGGCAGCAGGAGCATCCACCATATCTTCATTTTGCATCTGAAAGTCTTGCCCACAATCGCACTTTGGCGCAAAGTAGTTTTGAAGACTTTCACAAGTGTTGGCATCATATTGATTGTCCACATCCACGGCCAGAATATATTCCATGACTCCACAAGTCGTGTCCACTGCATCAGATTCAGCTAATGCATGCACATCAATCACCCGTTGACCCTCATGCTTGCATAGGGAACACGATGGCTTACTAATTGAAGAATGGGAACATCCACAATTGACAACTCCCCGATATTGAAAGACATTGCACAATTCGTCACTCTGTCCAATATTCCCTTGTAAATAATCCTGAACTTTGCCGCATGTCACGAGGGTATCAGTATCGTAGATTGCATCAGAATCTGGAATGCTTCCATCAGTGCACAAACGACAATAAGATTGCCGGGGTATTATTGCACTTTCGCGGTAACTATCATCAGCTTTATCGGTGCATCCACATGTAGCAAATCCAATAACTTGATAAAACGATGCACAGATGTGATCCGATTCATCAAAGTTATGAGCTTGATATTCCAGCTGCTCGCAGGTAGTTCCATCTGTCAGAGCCTCGGCATCCGGATATTTGATGATTGATCTATTGCTGCTACATATCGAGCATGACTGTGCACATATTTCGTTGAGGAGAAGGATGACCGTCATAATTGTTAATAGCCTCATTGTCATGGACTACCAATTTGGTAATGATGGTAGGTTTCGATGATTCAATCGATCAGCGTTTTATGAAGTATATATAAATGTACAAGGAATTGGGTACGGAGTATTACGTTGTAATACTGCTCACTATGAAATTTTTGATTTACAGATGCCTCCTTCACATGCTAAGAAAGTGACCGGATTAAACGTGAATGCACCAAAGAAAGTTCCAATATAGTTGAGGAAAGTTGCTTTTGCGCATACGCTCGCTGGCAAGAGGGGTAACTACTACGATACTGTGAGTAGTTGGTAAAGCAATACAAGACATGATTTGAAAATAGTGATTCGTGCAAGACATTTGAATCTTGAATAGTGGTTGTGGAATAATAATGTGGGAGGATGTGGGAGGTGGGAGGATGTGGAATAAATAATAGTTTGAATCTTGACAACTCCCTCCTCCCTCCTCGAGTGGTTGTCTGGTTGGTGGTGGGAGTTATTCTTGAACACTTAACCTATTATACATTAATCGTATTTTAATAGCTATAGCTATTGTTAGCCTACTAAATATTGTCCTCTTCATTCTAAAACACGAAATCCCAAAAATCATAAAAAGATCCTTGATCCTTGATAGAATGAAGAAGAAAAAAGCATGACGCAAAACAGCATAAAACTACCAACTACCATCTACTATTAAGAAAGAACTAAGAACACAAAGTTTGCAGACAGAATACACTATTCTATTACAGTGCACCAAGTAATCCCAGATCAATGATAGTAAAGGCAGACCACAAAATGAAAACATCACCCCTTCCAAACGTGATCAAAGGATCTTCAGATTGGAGACACTTTCGCCCTCTTTTGCTTTCGAATGGAATCACTTGTCTCCTCGTTAACGACAAGGAAAGCAAAACTACAGCCTGCTCTGTTTCTGTGGGCGTAGGCGCTAGTGCTGATCCAAGAAAGCTCAGTGGCCTCGCACACTTTACAGAGCACATGTGTTTTCTCGGATCTGAAGCCTATCCAGAAGAAAACGAGTTCAAATCCTACCTCAGCGCCCACGGTGGGAGATCCAATGCTTCCACCAGCATGTCCCAGACTTGCTATAAATTCGATGTACTGGCAGATCATGCAGAGAAAGTGATTGATATCTTTGCTAACTTTTTCGTGGCTCCCTTGTTCACCCAGAGTGGAACCAATCGGGAAGTCAATGCCGTGGATTCGGAGAATAGTAAGAATGAATCAAATGATGGCAGGAGGAGGTTGCAAATTCTCAAGGCTCTCGCAGACCAAAATCATCATTACTCCAAGTTTTCGACGGGTAATGCCATAACACTGCCAGCTGTGGATGATGATAAAGCTGTTTTTGTCAGGGAGGCATTACTGGCATTTCATAAATGTCATTACAGGCCGGATAACATGACCGTAGTCGTTGTTGGCCCCCAATCTCTGGATGTTCTGGAAGAATGGATTGTTCCTCGCTTTGCCAAGATTCAAGCCAGAAACTTTGAGGCAAGTCGAGAGAAAATGACTGAAGCAGAACAACTCGTGCATGATTCTGCTGGAGATATGCCAAATGATTCCTTCGGAAGTCCCGCTGTACCGCACAATCCAGCGTTCAAGCCTGAGATACATGGACAGTGGCCAGTCCTTCTCACAACGAATCCATTGCAAAACTTGCGCAAGCTCTATCTTTACTTCCCTCTCCCCTCCACGAGGGAGCTAGGGGATCAATCTCCTTATTCGCTCCTTTGTCATTTGCTCGGACATGAAGGTAAAGGCTCATGCTTTGCAGTGCTGCAGGATGCTGAGTTAGTAGATAGCCTTTCGGCAGGTCCGAGGTTGACAGATAGTGACCAGTCTCTGTTGCAAATTAACATTTCGCTCACTAAGAAAGGAGAGGAGCACTGGAGAGATGTTGTTGCAACGATATTTGAGTACTGCAGGATGCTAGAGGGAATCGGTAAGAATGCTAAAGAAGGGAATGAGAACGATCATGCAGATCTTGAGAGGATATGGGATGAGATTTGCAGCATTCGCAAACTGAATTTTCATCAGAACTCTCCTAATAATGCGTACTCGTTTGCACCTAGTGTGGCAAATAGCGTGAGGATGAACGGTACCGAAAAATGCCTTTCTCTCGGACGCATGTTAGATGAGACCAAGGACTCAATACCTCTCGAACATTTTTTTGAATTCTTGCAAGGAATTGATCCAGATAATTGCATTATTGAGAGGTGCAGCAAGTCCGCTTGGGAAGAAATGCAACAGATGGAAAAAGAAGAAACAGCCGATGAAAGCATTTTTGGATTTCAAAATGAGAAGTGGTACGGTGTCAAGTATCATCTTCATCTGATACCATCTGCTGATGTCAAACACTGGAAGAAAGGCGGTGTTACAACTTTAGTGGACAGCGCAAACCTTGGTCTACCCGCTAAAAATCGTTTTGTTCCTAGAGATCTGTCGCTCTGTTCAGATTTACCTGAAGAATCCAAGCAGGGCCCTTGCATTTCGAAAGAGATGGAGCCTCCACGTTTGATTGTTACAAATGATTTTGGTAAGTTGTTGATTCTCACAAAATTTGTTTGCTGATGAATCACTTTACTACGCATTCCTTTTTGTCCATTTTATTCTCATGCAAATCCAATTGGTACAGGACGTCTATGGCATCGACTTGACGATCGGTATTGCTTACCGAAATCAAGCTTGTCAATCCTTCTGAGAACTCCATGTGTGGAGAATGTTTTTGACGAAGCATCAAATGAATGGAAATATGACACTGCTGCCTCCATGCACTCAACAATCCTCATGGACGTATTCAGTGACGCTCTTGCTCAGGAAACCTACGACGCGGAACTTGCTGGATTACATTGGCGACTCTCTAAGGCACCATCTGGACTCATTTTAAAGTGCTCCGGTTATTCTGAACATTTGACAAAATTTGCTTTACAATTATTGACACGCTTCTTTGCAGATCACTCCTTCCTCGATGAAAAATACGTGACTATCAAGAAGGACCGGTATTTGCGGAACTTATCAAGTTATTTCGTGTCGAAAAGAGCAGATTCATACGCCGCCTACTACACAAATTATCTGCTGAATTCACGCGGCCGAGGCATCGATCACACTATAGACGTGACCAAGAGCGTATCTTTATCTACATTAAAAGATCACTTTGAGAGACTTGTATCCTCACGATTGCAGGTGGACTGTCTTTTTGCTGGTAATGTTTCTGAAGAAGAATCTAGACGATTATTTTCAGGCACTCAGGATATCGTTGGAGGACAGAAATCCGCAGGTGCCATTTCAACTGGAAAAATACACACAACAGGTACGCTTGCATCTTCAATTTCCTTACAATCAATCAGAGGTATCAGCTCTCTAATATTACTCTATGATAGGATCATTCGAACGAAAACTTGAGGATGGGAAAGAAATACATCTCCACTTCCAGTCAAAGAACGGGGAAGAACAAAATGGTGCAGTGCTTATGACCTTTCAGTCGGCAACAGCAAGCTTCAAAGGTAGCGAACTATCGACACCCGAAGTCCTCGTACAAAGCGCTGCTGTACGCACTTTATGTCATATGCTGAGAGAACCTTTATTCAATCAACTTCGCACAAAGGAACAATTGGGTTATATTGTGTCTAGCCACCACGAAAAAAGCGCATCGTTGCATGTTACACCTGGCATAACCGCCGAAGACCCAGCTCTCAGTAAAACAACACCTATTGATTCGATTATCATCAAAGTGTTGAGTAAGAAGGTCCCGCCTCCTGTCGTGCGTAAACGCATAGACGATTTCCTTTCCACATTTCGTGCCAAACTAGAGTGAGTATTAATACCAGTCCACTTGAGCATATATAGTCATCTGTTTTCCAACTAACTCAATGTTTTCAACAAACCAGAAACTTGTCCGTGGAAGAAGTGGAGAGTCACACAAATGCTCTCAATAAGAAATTACTCAAACCGAAACAAAAGCTCGGTGATGAAGCCCAAGTTCAACTGATTAAAATTAAGGACTACGCCTCAGAAGTTTTGGGAAAAGGACTAGGACCCGAAGAGTTACCCTGGCACTCCACGAAGGAGCTAGCGGGTGCCATAAAAGGTCTAAACCGTGCAGACCTTATCAAAACATGGGAAGACATCATTGATGGAAAACGGCGCAGTCGAATCGTTTCTCATGTGTATGGTTCATCATTTCCTCTATCCAATCAAGAAACAGGCGACTTTGGCATGCGCAATAGAAAGAACATTGTCTCTCTAAAGTCATTGGAAGAAATACGAATTAAGAGAGAAACACTGTTCCAATACACTGATAACAATCATTGGGCTCAAAGGGACATCCTTTCGCAACGTTTAAATAGGAAAGTTTTCACCTTATTTGGCATTGCGGGAGCAAGTTTAGCATTATTTGCGATGAGCCGAAAGAACTTGGGCGAAAGAACGAAATCTAAGGAATAAATTTTTATTGTTTCTTTTGCTTATTTGACTGATAGTTTTTAAACTTCAACGACGCCAACTTTTCCCTAAAGAAACTCAAGTATGAATCTAATTACAATTACAAGTCCATGCGCGTCTACAAATCCATGGTATTCTTCACTCTGTAAGAAGGTTTAGTTCTCACCGCAATCGGATTGTGAGCCTTTTCCTCATCCATCGGATAGTCATCATCTGAAGAATCAGAATCCTGGTAAGGATCTCTACCACTTGCATTTCCGATAGGAAATGCATCACTGATACCATATCTTGGAGCGGCAGTTAATTCCACAGCATCTGCAGCTACAAAAACCAAATCCCGACGATTGGTCGACAAAGTGTCTTTGCTCCCCAAGGAAAAATCTTCTGGATAAAATTCCACCCCTCCATCTCTCACTTTCGCATCACCATTGGGGACAAGTCCTCCCCCCTTCCAATCTGCTTTCAACGATTTCTTTTGAGTTGACGAAAGGAACTCAACCCTACTAATATCATCCGAAAGGTTCTTCTTAATTCCTTTCTTCCTTGAAACTAAGAGTCCTGCAATCAAGACAACTGCAGCGCAGCCAACACCTAAGCCTATAGCTACACCATTGATTTCCCGATTACTACCCTGAGGCGGAAGATCGCTTCCGATATTAACTCTTTCTACTCCATCCACTCCTGCAGCGATTTCAGCAGATTTAATTTTGATAATATCTTTGACGAACCCCGGCAACAAGTGCACGTCTACAAGTTTTCTTCCTCTAGTTGCACTTGGAAATGTGGAGAAGAAAACTTCAGCATTTCCTTCAGCCAAACCTAATGAAGTATTTGGATTCGAAAGAGATTTGTGAGTACATATGATCTAGAGACAGTCTCAAATAGGATTCGTTTCTACTCACCCTCTCCAATTTCCTGAAGATTCTCAAAATCGATATAATGGACAAATACATCATCATCACCTAGGGATCTTCGTATTTTTAAACGACGCGTAGAGTCAGAGCATCCTTCATTCGATGCTAGAGACACAATAATGTCCATTTTATCTTGCAAAGGAGATGCCACATCTTCGAATGAGTATCCATCAGCAAGCTCTAGTCCTATTGTATAATTGAAGTTTGTTGATCCACGAGTATCACTATTAATCATAGGGAAGATACCTTCCCTCATAGCGTCACAGTCAGTGTTCTGAAATGTGTAACTAGGTTTACTGGAGGGCGATTCTGTCGGGCTCCCTGGTGGAGGTGTTGGCGACGAACTCGAGGGCGATGCTGTCGGCAAGCTATCTGTGCAACCACAATCTTTAAACCCGATACTCTGAAATGCTGCACACGTATTTGTCGACACACTGAAGTTAACAAGGTAGGTTTTTGCTTCATTACATTCAATACTACCTGCATCCCATTTCCCTAATTGCGTTAAGTTAATAATGCCATTCTGTGGAGGGGATGCACCGTTTTTGCATAAATGACAAACATCTCCAGGATTCGGAGCATTGATCGGACGATCGCAACCGCATCTCGTGTTACCGAGTAGTTGATAGTACGATTCGCACTTTGTATTCGTTGCATCCAGCGCTGATGCCATGGTTTCATACTTCTTACATGTGGCTCCAGCGTTGTCTAGAACAACGCTCTCGCTTTCGACAGGAATACTCTCTCCACTGTGGCACATTTTACAATACTGGAATGCGCTACTGATTCCCAGTAGGGAAAACATAATTATACTGGTGATTGGATACCTGAGTCCATTCATTTTGAAAGAGTGCAATATTGGTTGTCTCTGATAGTATGGGATATGGGACAAATATTGACAATACTTGTTATTTCTTCTTCTGGTCTTCTAAATCTGTAGTAATCAGCACTAAATGGTGTGAGTTGCACGCAATAGGACGGTGCGTGAGCTTGATTCGTCTATAACCTTTGGTCTTATAATGGTTACTCGTAGATACATATAAGAACCCAAGTCTGTTTTTGTGAAAGAAGGTGAACACTTTTCATTGACATCTTCTTCCCCAAATTGTACAAATTTAGCTTTCAACGGTCGTATATCTGCTGAAAAATGAGTGTTCGTTACTAAATCCTAACATGTCTTGCCGGGAATGTCGGGTCGTAGTAGCTGCTGCGTTTACAAAACAGAACAAGAAGACCGGTGCAAGAAGGTACGATACAGATTAAAGCGTCACATGTACAATGTACAGCATAAAGAATGTAAAAGGCAATAGGTTCCTCTGGGGTTTACGACAATAATAATATTTCCTTGGACCAGATGTCTGCTAAAGTGGTTTTAGGATGGTGATGGATACACTAGGCTAAGATCAACCATGGTGGGTTGGTTGACCTGCCGCGCTGACGAATAATTCTTGATTTCAGCACGACGGGCAGTATCTACAACAGTAGTAGCCTTTCCATCTCTCTCCATAGGATAGAAATGAATATGGAACAACAAAATAAAAAAGAAAGACAACCTGCTGCCCCAGCGATGCAAGATCGTCCGGGTCACAACAATGATAAATGATAATCCACCTAACAAAAAACAAAAAGGGCGATCTGCGATCTTGTCGCGCACGCAGCCAATCAAACCAATTTAGGCTGATTTTGAAATTTCTAGCTGCGCGAAGAACAGTTGAGAAGCCATGAACAATCCGATTGTTCCCCGGGCACGCACCTCCTCACAGCAATGTCTCAAATACAATTTTATTCAAAAGGCAAATAAGTTATACGCTGTTATAAAAATAATCACATGCTGTATCTTCATCATCGATCTCGAATAAGACATGATGTCAACATATATCCGAAACGGAGCACCAATGCGTTCCAATGAGATTGTTCACTTTGAAAGTGAAAACAAAGATACATCTGTAAATCGAGCATCGTTCACTACTTCACCGCAATTTGACAAAAAATGTACAGCAATGAGAAGAGAACATTCTCTTTCTGGTAATCCTCTATCTGATGCATCAACAACAATTTCTATGACGAAAACGACTATACATTCAATGGCATTTACCATGCCGTGCATGGAAATGACACGACAGCATTCTTTAGCTGGACACCCTCTTCCTGACACATCAATATCCACAGTAGCACCACCACCAAGCACTCTTTGCCCATTTGCAATAGAGCACAAGTTTCCTTTTGGTCACCGTTTCAAGGAGTCACCAGAAGATTTTTTGAAGAGTTGCCTTCGTCAAACATCTCTTGATCTGGACTACATGAATGATATCTCGTCTTGTATGGATATTGATTGATAGATACCATTATCTTCGTGAGGATTATCTTTCTAGGTCTACGCAAAGTCAAGTTGTCTTCCTGGATGATAAATGACCATGTAGTAACTGCTGGCATTTAGAGGTAGGTGACTGACATGATTACTGCAATCAGCTAGTTATCAGCAGTGCTGCTGCTGTCAGCCTTTCCTCACTGGTGTCGGCGATTTAGTTCAAAATTAACTAGTCAAATAAGCAAACAATATAGATCACTTCCTACAATTTTCCGATTTACCTGAACTAACAACTTTAAAACTAATCGACCAGCCAGATTGTAAGTTCATCAAAATCGGAAATTATGAGATGAAGGAAAAGGAGGAAGAGGCGGGAATGGAACGAAAAGAGGCCATCTTTATCTTCATCTCCATCATTTTTGAGAGAAGAAAGAAGCAACGGTGGATGGTGCCGTTTTTAAAGCCGGAAGAACGAGAGACGAGACTATTAACAAGTAGTCCTACTCGCGACGACGACGACGACTCGTACAACAGTAGTAACATACAAATAACGGTCATTTGAAGAAAAGTCCAAAACAACAAACAACTTGAGTCTCTTATTTTCTCAACACGCAATCAGGACAATGGGCACCGAAGAGACAACAGTTTTAGTTCGTCAGCCGAGCAGTGTTAACAGTGCCAATGCGAGCATTGATGTTGAGCGCTATGGCTCTCAGGTTTCTTATAGTTCTCCAGAAAGTAACTCATCAGATTCAAACACACAAGTTAAACCATACCTCCAGACTAAGTTACCTCGTGAGCTATGCGTTTGCATCATGGCCTTCTTTTTTGGTATCTACTCCCCATCGAATTTTTGGCGACCCCTCTTGGGTATGAGGATGAGACCTATTCCTTACCAAATTCTGAAGAGTGGCGACGTTGTTTTAGATTTGGAGCTGAATAATCCATTTGTTGAAAATGTCACCATTGGTTCTAATTTTTTGAAACAAACCAGTATCACGCTGCCGCTCCTCCTTCTGATTATCATCACTCAAATTTCACCTCGCAGTGCCGTCAAATATTTTGACACGCACTCGGCAGTTTGCGTCCTACTATTGAGCATTGGTCTATGTGAATTTACTACTCAAATGGTGAAAATGTATGTGGGTAGGTTGAGACCCAACTTTTACCAATTGTGTGGCTTTAATTCGGACACTCTTGAATGTACAGCTAATGAGCATACGATAATGGAGAGTCGTTCCAGTTTCCCCTCTGGACACAGTTCACTGAGCACAGCAGGTATGGGTGTATTGGTTTGGTTCTTCTTAGGAAGAGTAGGCATTGGATTGGGACCATTAAGATCCAAGGATGCAAAAAAAAGACAATCTGTAAACAGAAATGTTGCAACCGTATTGTCCCTCACGCCATTGGCATGGTCAACGTTCGTCGCATGCTCCAGGCTCGTTGATTGTTGGCACCATCCTTCTGATATTATTGCTGGAGTCTGTTTGGGTCTCTTTTTCCCTCTTGTGATGTATCATATGTGGTACCCCACTATCGTATCAAGCCAGGCTGGCGTGCCATTGTCTTCGTTGGCTGCAGCGAAAATACAAAATGCTGATAAAGACTTTGCGTAGATGGAGAAAGTATTTTAGATAAAAGAAATATTTATCGCTTTTCAAATACTATTTACTATTACCGTTTTCAAAAAGTTGGCCAAGCTTTAGTTGCATCAATACACCACCAATCGTACCGCCCCATAGATAAAATTCGTGCTAATACACCTACTGTGATTGCCTATAAACTTCCTTCGGTCATTGTAGCGTAGATATCTTCAATTACGCTAAAATTCAGAACAATTTACTACCTACTTCCTATCTATCGTCGCAACTATTTTTGATGAGAAGATGCTACGAATACGTCAAAAATGTAAATGAAATTGAGACGATAATCTTATCTTTAATTTAATATTGCTCTCTGCCCAGGGCCCGCAAGAGAGAGATGACCACACAGGAACTCAACAGCACAAAAATTTAACATAGAGCTGTGAGAAATCAAAGCAGCATTGTGTCTATGCGCGGATACAAGCTTTACAGCATGCAAGACTAATTTTTACATCTCCGCAGTATTTGCCTTGGCGCCTATTAGTCTTCGATGATCGTTTAGTGAGCCATCTACAATCTTGTTTATTTCCATTATCCAAAGTAAACTCGAAGTCTAGGTCATTATCACAGGTTCGTACCGTTGGTTTTCCTGTAGGATTCACAGATATGTTCGGAAAATTCGAAGGCACTGAAGAGGGAGCCATTGAGGATGAAGGTACCGAAGGTCTGATTGAGGGATTCGCAGAGATGCTTGGGGCATTCGAAGGCGCCCCAGAAGGATTTGCAGAAACGCTCGGTATATGCGTTGGTACTGACGAGGGAGCCATTGAGAATGAAGGTACATCTGAAGGTATGAACGAGGGACCCGTAGACATACTTGGGACATTCGAAGGCACTGAAGATGGAGCCATTGAAAAGGGAGGCTCGGATGAAGGATTCGCCGTCGTGCGAGGTACTGAAGAAGGATTTGTAGAAATGTTCGGTAGATTCGAAGGTACTGCTGATGGAGCTATTGAGGATGAAGGTGTATTTGAAGGCCTAATTGAAGGACTCACAGACATACTTGGGACATTCGAAGGTACTGAAGAAGGATTCACAGAAATGCTCGGTAAATTCGAAGGCACCGAAGAGGGAGCCATTGACAATGAAGGTACATCCGAAGGTATGAACGAGGGACCTACAGAGATGCTTGGGGTATTCGAAGGCGCCTCAGAATGATTCACAGATGGCCTTCCCGTAGCCATTGAGAATGAAGGTACATCCGAAGGTATGAACGAGGGACCTACAGAGATGCTCGGGGTATTCGAAGGCGCCTCAGAATGATTCACAGATGGCCTTTCCGTGGGAGCTGTACAGGCATCACAACATGCGCGACTAATCAGAATTTGCTCGTTCTCGCGATTAATCGTTGCTCTTCCGCAGTATTTGCCTTGGCGCCAATTCATCTTGGATGATTGTTTAGTGAACCATTCACAACCTTTTATTTTTTTATTATCCAAAGTAAACTCGAAGTCTGGGTCATTATCACAGGTTCGTACCGTTGGTTTTCCTGAAGGATTCACAGACATGCTCGGCAAATTCGAAGGCACTGAAAATGGCGCCATTGAGGATGAAGGTACGTCCGAAGGCCTGATTGAGGGACTTGTAGAGATGCTTGGGGCATTCGAAGACGCCTCAGAAGGATTTGCAGAAACGCTCGGCATATGCGTTGATACCCTAACCCTAACACTCGGCATGTGCGTTGGTTCTAACGAGGGAGCCATTGAGAATGAAGGTGCCAACGATGGTACTGAAGAAGGATTTGTAGAAATGCTCGGCGTATGCGTAGGAACTTTAGAAGGGTTCGCAGAATAATAGTTTGATACTTTCTCTTTTTCGTCATTGAGCTTTCGAGCATTATTTGCATTCGATGCTCCAAGCCACTTGCCCTTATATTCTGTGTGTAGGTTTGAGAATCTTTGAATACGGGTACATCCATTTTTTTGTATGTTGTCGCATTGACCCATTCTGCAGTTGTAAGCCATTATGGTTCTAACATCACCTTCAGGAGCACGATATCCATAATTGTAATTTGTGGAGGCGCAGGAATTTTTTGTTCCTCTATCATGATTCAGGCCAAGATTGTGACCTAGATAGTGAAATAAAATGATATTGAAGTATTAGTGAAATTCCGTCATTTATCATGATGTATCCAAATAAGTAGTTTCGTTTTTTTGTCTTTCACGTACCTATCTCATGGCCAAAGGAGAAGTAGCCAGTCGCACAGTTGTGAGCTGTCACTGAAAACATATTATTAATAGCAGGTCCCAAATATGCTAAAATACAACAAAATATTAGTGGTCAGTTCACAGGATCAACAGCACGTCAAAATAACAAATATGTTGCTTTGCTTACCCATTCCACAGTATTGATTATCATGAATGAGAAGCGCAACTACATCGGCCCCATAAGTCGCACGTCTTTCTGCAACAATCGAGTCATTTCTTATTGCAGTAAGGGTAGCACCAAAAGCATTGTTGACTGGCTCATTAATATGATCCACAAGCTCACTGTGAACGAGCCGCAATTGCAATTCCACGCCACTTTTCTCGTACGCAACATTGGTCTCAGAAATCGCGGCCTCTATTAGATCATCCATCACTCCCTTAGTGTAAGTGCTCCTAGTGCAGCCACTGCCTACTCTGGCATTCTCACACTCGGCATCCTTCGTCCAAAGCACTAAGACATCAATTGTAACGAACGTATTTACCCTTCTAGTGACGCTAGGCTTAGCTACTCTGTCAAATAAGAGCCTCTCTCCTGAATTACTTTGAGGCGGAGCAGATCTGCTGGTCTGCAGGACTGAAGGCTCGTCCGAAGGAAGAACTGAAGGCTCGTCAGATGGTAAGACACTTGGCTCAACCTCAAAAACTGCATCGGCTTCAGGACGAAACTCAGAAGATGGAGTAATCTCGACTACATTAGTCCCATTTACATCAACTCTGATGTGCATGACAGTGTCATCATTTACATTCGTCATAGATCCAAAAATCTGTCCATTTGGTTTGCGGAGAAGATTAATGCTGGAGCCATTCTCCTCTTCTCCAGACAAGAACAAGTTTTGTTCGCTTGTAGGATTGATGCTGGAGTCATTCTCTTCTTCTCGAGGCAAGAACAAGTTATCTTTTGCTGAGCCTGAGTGTCTTGAGAATGCTTCTGGGCGCTTGTCCATCTTGAATCTGTTGATGATTCCATCTTGAGATACAGTGATTTCTGTAGCTTCGTTACAAGAGTCAGAGAAGCGTCTTAGATCCGCCTTTCCCTGCTTCCTTCCTTTAGCTGATTTCTTTCGTGATCCTTTCACTGATTTCTTTCGTGATTTGGAACTATTTTTCCTATTTGTAATTTGCGAAGACGGTTCTTCTTGGAGCATTTCAATAGCGATGTCGCATTGCGCAAAAGTGACACTTTTGTTGAGGGTGATGATGCCAAGGGCTGCCATACAAACATATCGAATTAGAATCATTTTTCTTCACGATTATTGTGATATTATGACTGAATAGCTGATTATGATACAATCTTTTGTTGTTGTTATGAGATGGACGTTTTAGCGATTGAACTTTAGTGAAATAACTGGAAATAATGACACAGTAACGGACTCTTCAAGAAAATCTGTACCCTAGCGGGGTCAAGCACCCCCTTCTTTGAAAAGTCTTCTTAAAAGATAAGCGGTTTTTTTGGAGATTTTTTGCAAAGCGGACAACATAGTCCACAATCTTTCTTCGATACGTACTATCCTGTACTATCTATGATGCAACAGTACCTGTTAGCAATTATTTCCCTCGTGCGTGCAAAGAATACAGTCAGCTACGGTAATTTACGGTGGTACGCCATTGCTGACATTTTGATAATATGCGTTTTATGTTCGTTACAATTTTATATCCTACCTTATACCCAACCCAACTAGATACGGGGAAGCTACAACCTGCAACAACAACAATAGACAATAGAGGGTCGGGCGGGAAAGAGAGAAAGAAAGAAAGAGAGAAAGTGTGACTGAATTTAGAATTTAGCCTACCCGCGCAATTTCCAATCCTCAAATCTTCACTTAGCTTTATCTCGTTGGTTGGATTGGGGCCTGTTGCGAGGCCCGATGGTATATCGTAGTGCGGACGGAGTGCGGGACCCGCACAAAAGGTGATCAGACTATGCCTACTATGTAGCTTCACCGTGTTATGTTATAAATCGTTGGTCAACTTGGCGCCAACAAATGTGTTTGTTATTATTTGTTCAAGTTCGGCTCCGCCGAACTTGATTGATCTCTTCTTGTTAGAGAAAGTCAAAAAGTGCGCGGAGACGAACGCTTATTATCCCTGTTCGGTGTCCGAGGAGATGAAGAATTGGACTTCCAAAATAT
>Ga0306864_1000423_pt1 | contig 19828 bp, 21 predicted proteins | sample AntRauTorckE5430_FD_190448 | JGI IMG/M metagenome (GOLD analysis project Ga0306864, IMG submission 190448) | Saline lake microbial communities from Rauer Islands, Antarctica - Metagenome Torckler E5 #430 (v2) (version 2) | ecosystem: Environmental > Aquatic > Non-marine Saline and Alkaline >...
GAGGCGGGCGGCGGCGGAAAGTGATTATTTGAATTTTTTCTAGATGGGAATGGACTGAACTCTGCTACTAAAATAGCCTGGTCAAATACGGTCTGTACATCATCATGTCCGCCATAACTTTTGCCCCAGGAGGAGGAGGAGCGTCGTCATAATACATAATAGTCGCTTTATGCATGATCCAACGGATAGTCAATGCCAGTAAGAATCAATCAAATAGCTTTTCAAAGACATTTCCTAATAATCGATAATAAATGCCGAACTAAAAAGCGTATTCAACGGCTCATCTTTTTACTATTATAGCTGCAATGTCAAATGCAAGAATCAGGAAAATCAGATAGTTGTGGCATCATCTACACATCAGCATAACCACACCTGCATCCAACATACTGTAATAGCATCTTCCCCACTGGTATAAAAAGATCGATTATGCCTAAACTTTTATTAGGAAGCAAGGATCCTTGTGCGGACTGCAAGAGTCTAAATTTTGAGCTCTTTGTCTGTAGCGATTCTGAATCAAGGTATGTCGTCAAATCATCATGCAAAGTTAAACTTGAACAGTCATTTTTATTGTTTTGGGTTAATGAATATAATCCACAACCACATCTCTAATTTGAACTGTTCTCTTTTTCTAAAGGTTTTGCGCCAAATGTATGATTAGCCATAAGGTCAAAGTATTCTGGCCAGTAGATGAAAGATGGTACGAGGGTACAGTGGAAGAGTACAATCAAGCTATGGGGGAACATAAATTGCGGTACATTGATGGCGACACCGAGTGGGTCAAGATTGGAGATATAGCAGGAGCTATTCGAAATACGTCGCCCGGGGGAAAACGAGGCGAGAGTGCTGAATCAAAGAAAGAAGTATCGCCTCCCAAAAATGCTGGAGGTGCTGGAGGGCAATCTCCAAATAGTTCTGGACACATGCAATCTTCCGGTGCAGTTGATGGTCAACAACAGCGCATGATGTACAACCAAGGAAATTATGCAGGAGATCGACCTCCTTATCAACAGTATGGACCACCTCCTTATGGTGGGCCCATGAATCCTGGTCCTCCTGGAGGATACCAGGGTGTGCCATATCCTACACAAGTTGGCCCTTATCCGCCTCATATGCCGCCTCATTACTACCCTCTTCCTCCCAACATGAACCATTCGGCTGGTCCTTCACCCACCAGTCAAGGTTCTCCTGGTAAAAAGAATCTCTCAAAGGGCGGATCTCCAAACAAAAAGAATCCTCCCAAGACATGGAGCAAAGAAGAAGATGCGCACTTGCTCAACTTGGTTCAACGCATGCAGATTCCAGTCAAGTGGAGTTTTGTTGCTCAAAACATGGAGGGACGCAGCGGGAAGCAATGTCGAGAGCGCTACGTGAACCATCTCAATCCTCGTCTCAAAAGTTGTGATTGGAGTCCAATTGAGGATGCAACCATATTTCATCTTTACAACACAACTGGCAGTCAGTGGGCAAAGATGAGTAAAATGATTCCAGGAAGAACAGATAATGGAATCAAGAATCGTTTTCATAATCTTCGAAGACAGCTGGAAAGAGAAGACGAACAGCGCATGAGGTTATCCAAGACCGAGGATTTCCATAAAGAAGTGAATTTGGAGAAAATTAGATCGTTTCCTAATCATTTGCGAGGAAAAGCAGATGAATGCTGGGATGTGTTTGAGAGCCTTGGAGTTCTCGCTGCACAATCTGTCTTAGGTGGAAGTCTTGCTCGAAATGCTAGTCGTTTTGGACCATTTCGAAAGGCTGTAGACACAGGTGAACAATGTTCAAGGTGCGGGCTATTTGCGCCAAGCACGCACTGTGGCATTGAGATTTGCACAAAGTCTAACTGGTGCATTGCGTGTACGAGAGTACCTCCCCATTTATGTGGTAATCTCTTGAGGGAATGCATTAATCTTCGCCGTGTTGCTGGTGGCGATGATAAAGAGGAGCAAAAGACTGACACTGAATCGATGCTAAAAAGAGGAGCATTGTCAATTGCGCAGGACTAAGTAGAATTATTTTAGACTACTGTGGGGTTTCATTATTGTGCATTAGAATTTTAAATGTAAATCGACAACATTGCACCTGCCTTGCAGAACTTTCAGCACTGTTGGCAGCCCATCACCAGGGTTCTGGTGTGTCCACTGTCCCAATCAAATACGGTAGACGAGACAAATCCAAAGAGCCCAACCGAAGTTGCTGATGAAATCGAAGATGTAATGTTTGAAACGTGAGGACTCGGAGATGCCGGCATGACTAGAATTATCACAATGTGCGGCCTTCAAAGAGGGTATGAAGACATGCTCCTATGTAGACTGGCTAATGAAAGTCTCATAGAAATAGCTTTCAAAAGAAGGGAAGTATGTCCTCCTTCAACAGCTACTCACCACAGATCTACGCTACGAGGGACATCGCATCCCGCTAACGCCAACGCTTTTGAAGATGATCATAGACAAGGATTTTGGAGGGGATGAAGAGAGTGAAACTGCATCAGGTGCAAAGAAGGGACTTTCACCAGAGTATTGTAGAGGTAAGAGGTAAATGAAAATGATAAATCTAGAAATGATAAAATTCGTTTATTTCTTGGGTATTTATTATCAGAGCGCCATTTTTGGTGTGTGGGGAGAAGGCGCGCCAGAGAGATTTTCTCCAAACTACCCCTCATCCATTTGCCATTTCCCATTTCACTCACAGCTCACAGCTCACAGCTCTATTGCTACAAATCGTCAGTAAATATCTGGTAATTGCAAAAGGTTTAATCGAAATAAGCGCGTTAAAGTCAGAAAGAGAATGGGCATTCTGATCTCCAACGATGGATCCGTAACTCTACCTTGTGCGCTGCTAGTATTCGGAGTCCCTCTTCTGGCAATTGGAAAGCATCGCTGCAACGATTCGAATTCAAATCTTAGTTGTCCGTCGATTGGAATCAGCTTCTCACAGAGCCCATTTCAGTGGTCTGCAGGATTGATTATATGCTTCCTTTCAGTGGTTTGTGTGTTGATCGAATTCGGTATATTCCCCGGGAGTAGCGGCAAGGAAAATAAAACAAATCAAGATGTGGAAACAGAGCTTCTCGCTTCTCACTACCAAGAAGACGAAATACTGGAATTGGCCAAGGATAATATCATCCGCAATTCACAACTGTACTTAAGTAAGAGGTCAGAAAGTATTAGCGAAGATAACAATAACGGCAACTCACAAGTGGCGTGTGTTAAAGAGGTAGAACGAAAGGCGATCGTCTACCTGAATGCATTCGCTTTCAAAGTTTCAAAACAAGGAAAAAATGGCAATGCGAATGTCGATGTCAACAAGAAAGAAACTGCATTATCGCAATTGTACCTGACGTGCCAAGAAGTAGCATACAAAAGCCTATCAGCATTTCCATCCAATGATAAGATCATAGCATCGGCCTTGTCACTCTTGGCTCTCATTGCAAAACATTCTGTTGTTCGAGAACGCAACATCTTTCAAGCTGATGTATACGGAATCAATATTCCCATTCAAGCAATGAGGGAATCTCTAAAACGATCCAAAATTGTTCAAAAACCAAATGAAGACGACGAAGTCATTGCAGCAGAGCTACAGCGTAAAGCGTGTCTTTACCTAGGAGCACTAGCGGATGGGGCAGGGCAAGATGATGATATCGCAACAAAAATCGTTGAAGAAGATGGATTGGATGCTGTAATCGATGCGATTGCTTGGTACCGATGTCATGCTGAAGTAGTAAATTGGGGGATGTTCGCAATTTTCACTTTATGCTTTGAGCATACTGGGAACAAGAAGCAATTTGTGAGAATGGATGGTATTGAAAAGACTTGTCGCGCCATGAAAGTAATTATGAAGGATTATCATGAAAGTGGAGTCAGGGATAGGGCTCTTTCTTCCTCGTCAAAGGAAGTTGCAAGGCACGGAATTGCCATTCTGTTTGATATTCTAAGGTATGATGAATCTAATCCGAATGTAAGCTTTGCACACATTCGCAGGGTTGCATTAAATGCTGGATTGCATGATACGGTGAAGAGTGCGATGCTTGCTTTTGGTGATAATACAGAAATCATGATGATGGGACAGCAGATGCTCATTGCGACAGGATATGCAGGGGATATTCCTGAATTCGCAGGAAGTCTTGTGCCTAAATTTTGACGAAGTACGGTGCTCGAACAACCGCTAATCGAATAATCGTACGTGAAGCAATAGCGGCAATGATGGCCGTTTGGAATAAGATATAGGAATGTAATTCCACTATGTAGCGTTTCGATAAGGTTGTTTTCAATTGCAAAAATGTCTGAGAATTCTACTTCACCTTAATTTTACCATTCTTTGTTCTCCTTTTCTCTCTAGTAGAGAGCTTATAGTCATCAACAATCCTTTTTTGAGACACAGAATTTCTTTCGGTATCAGCATTATGACACGTGACACTCCCAGATTGCAGATGATGATTCACAAAAATGATATGTCTTTCCAATTTTCATTCACCCTTTCGTCGTAAGTTTGACAACATGCCACCAGCGCCGTTCTTTCCTTGGCTTTGTTGTTTAGCTTCTGCTGTTGCGATTTCTGCCTTCATCATCATATCCATCTCCTTCTTTGCTTGCTCTGGCATGTCTTCTTCTTCAAACATCCCACGTAGTTTGTCTCTGTCAGCAATATATGGAAGGTAAATTTGAGCCAATCCAATTGCTCCCGCAATTGCTCCAAATGCTAGACCAACAATTTTTTTCCCATCTGTTCTTGCCATGTTGTTAGTATTTTATGAAATGTTGGTGACGATATGGACAAGGTGTTGAGATCTCAGAGTATGTAGGGTGTAACTTGCGATGTTTTATGTTATGGTGGGTGGTAAGTAGGTACTATTTATTGTTTTTATTGTAATACTATTTTAATTATTATGCAATGTGCAATGTGCTGTTTCTTCGCGTAACGGTCTAAGTTTGCATTTATAACGCTTTTTCTACCTAATGATGAATGATGATGATTCATATTTTGCCTCCTTTATCAAATAATCCAAGCACCAAGCACCCAGGCGAGCACGCAGTGGTCGGGAATACAATCAGCTGAATCCATTCATAGCTGGGGCTGTGAATATGATGAAGTGATGGACGCCTAGGCAAATCCAAATAACAATAGTGGGAGCTGGCTGATGATGATTCCATTTGATAGTTGGGTACTATCCAATGGTCGTCCTATAATCTGTAGAGCGAGATGATTCATTGGCAAACACTTAGTTGGTAGTTGGTAGCACTACTATGTACTGCATTATCATTTAAGACCACAGATGGAGTAGAAATAAACGTGGTTTATTAACAACAAGTTTATTTACTCTTGTTGTTGACAAAACGATCTTTTTTTAGGGTTGCTCTGATTTAGCACGAGAAATCAATGTATTCGCATCATTTCGTACTGCTTGACATGTACCTTCGCGTTGCTCAAAACAGTTTCCACGCACTATCTGCAACTAATTTGTTTTCATTTCCTTCATCTTAATTGCCTCCGTCTCCGTCGTCATTGTAATCTTCGTCCACATCGTCACCACCTTCTTCGTAGCCACATATACCTGTCAGACTATCAGGCCATTCCAGAGACTATTACAACAACAGTAGTAGTAGTAGTATTAGTCCGGACAAGAGATCTCGGCTTAATAAGATCATCTTTATTGTCTCCATCTCCGTCGCCACCACTTTCTACCTTCTTTATAGCTACATATACCTCGTCAGACTATCAGGCCATTCCAAAGACTATTATAATAGTCCTGAGTCCGGACAAAAGAACTCGGCTTAATAAGATCTTTTACGACTCCTCATTCTAAGGAAATTCTAGTACTTCCAATAATTCATGTAGCACCTGAGGATAAATAAGCACCTGTATTCCTTCCGCATTTGTTGCGATCTTAAAGTTCGAGGCATAATTTGATTAATTGCATAGAAAGGCGGGATACGAGTATTTCGTAAAGTGAGATATCAACGAAGTAGTAAGTAGCTACTGAAATGATTTGCATTGCATTGGACGGACAATAAAAAAATAAAAAAGAAGCGTACGACAAAACTTGTTGGGGATCCACATAAAATCTGTATAAATTATCATTTTCGGACTATTTCGGAAGACTAAATTCAATGTTGACCTGTTCTCAGAATTTTCCCACGATTGTTAAACTACCAAATACTGCGAATTTGACCGTCGTTAATCCAACTCGACGACGACTGAAGACAGAAGCGGTACCGTACACACAATTTCGAATTCTACGCCAAAATATGATACTTCACTCTATCGCGATATTTTCTCTTCTTGGCTCGTTCATACAAGCGGTAAGATCCCTTTAATTTGTCTGCTCACTCGCTGACTTGCACGGAGTTAAGTAATCTAACATTCACCAATTCATGTCATCACCTCAACTCTTGCACGCATAGAAACTCAACGGACCATCAGAAAATGCTACCTTTAAGACGGACAAATTATTCGGTAGCAATGAAATCAATAGGAATCTTGACTTGATAGAGTGCGATATGTCAGAAGTACACGGCCTTGCTACACCAGGGAATCCCCAAGTTCCTGAACAGTATTCCTGTACTACTGATGAGGGTAAAGCTCTCTTCTTTGACGGTGATGCTTCTGTTTTACTTGGTGCCGAATTTTCCGCTGGTAGCGATACAAGGCTCGCTCTCACCTCGCAAGCCATGGCATCTGATGGACATATTAGTGTTCAGCGAGCCATGGTTCCTGGAGCTGCTGCCGTTGGTATTGGTGGTGGTGGCAGAAGAAAGTTGACAATAAGTGGCACTAAACGTGTCTTAGTCATTCGGCTGGTCAGCTCTTCAGGGACTTATGCCCCGACTCAAAGCGAAGCAAAGATGCATGATGACGTATTTGTCGATGAGAACAATTTGGTGAGTATTCGCCGTGATCCGTGATCCCAACTCTACGAGATTATTTACTAACCAAGTCTACTTTGCTTATCGCTTTGGATCGTAGAAAGTTAGATACAATGATTGCTCCAATGGTAAACTTAACTTTGTCCCAGCAACTGGCACAAACGTAAATAATGGCGTCCTCACTGTCACTACTGCAGATAGGGACTTTGAGAAATTTGGTGGGATGACCTGGAAAACCTGCGGATCTTATTCTACTGCCAGTGCAGGTGGAATTAGCAGAGATTTCACTATGATTGTTTGCCCAAATAATGTTGATTTTGAAGGAGCTGCAGCGTGGGGGAGCTTACCTGGCAGCATCAGTTGGTACCAAAGTCAGTATGCATCAGTTCCAATGGCCCAGGTAAGCCAAAGTTTGCATTGCATGAAATATTTCGTTTGAATTCAGTCATATCTTCCATCGTTAACAACAACTGGTCCTACATCAGATGCACGAGATTGGACATAACCTTGGGCATCATCATAGCGGAAAAGGTGGAATTAATTATGCCGATCCCACTTGTAACATGGGAAATGTCGGTACTTGGTCTGATATTGGAAGTAATTTTTGTTTCAACGCAGCCAAGACATGGGCCAATAAGTGGTATGAAGATTATCATGGGAATGTTGATCCTTCTATTGGCAGTTATGATGGTAATCTTGTCGGTATCAATGCAGTCAAAGAAGGAACTATTGTATCAGGACAGAATGTCGTCCTGAAGATTAAGAGCCCTGTAGAAACCGATTTGTATGTAATGTTCAATCGCAAAGTTGGAGCAAACAATGGTGTCCCTTCGTATGGAGACCAAGTGGTTATCACTGAGCAAAGTGCAGAATTATACGAAATAAGTTCCTGGACGGCAGCCTTATCCAAGGGTGAGACCTACGTCAAGAGTAACTGGTCCAGCTCTGGAACTCTTACCATTAAGGTATGTTCTTTAGAGACAGGTTCACCTGGTTCAGCACGAATATTGGTATATGCAACTGAGCAAGAGACGCTTAGTTGCGATGTCGATGTCGATGAGACACCTCAGCCACCAACTGCTGGACCTCAGAAGGGTAGTTGTCAAGATGAACCAGACAAATTTGATTTCTCTTCAGGTACGATTGATACAAGAAGACCATGCAAATTTGTAGCTAAAAGGAAGACCGAACGCTGTGCAATTAAGGCAGCTGCTGAGTATTGCCCTGTAACTTGTGGATCTAATTGTGTAGCTTATGACACTCCCGGTATGTTCACAATGCCAAATGGGAGAAGAAGAAGGTGCAGCTGGGTGTTGCAGAAGCCTGATAAATTTGAGAAAAGGTGCCGCATTAATGCCATTCGTAGCAATTGTCCCATTGTGTGCGGGGTCAAATCTCACAGCATCATACCTACTGGTAACATATTTGTCAATTTGTACAATACAAATTAACTTTAATGTAAGGCGCATGTTAGATTAAGTGTGTACTCAGCTAAACGTACAATTTGTATTGGTTGATTAGTCACCAATGCAGGCTAGCAGGGAAGATTGTATTATATAGATGGTCATATAAACTACTTCATTAGATTTAAGGTTGACGAGTGACAGTGTACAACAGTATCGTTCCATTATAGGTAGGCCAAGAGAAATTAAGCTTTTCTCATTCCTTTCAAAATTGTTGTAGAATCAACTTAGCTTTGCTTACACTCTGGCTCTCCTGTCTCGGTAGCAGGTGGTGGAAATGGATTTCCTTCTGCATCCGTGGATGTACCATTGACTGCAACTGTCCCAGACATCTGGCTCGAAAGAAGTGTATCTTCACCCTCGAAGATCTCACCCAATGCGTCGTTCATAGCCTCTCCTGTAAACCAAAGCACAGCTTTGGGAACAATGTGAGCTCTAAATTGTTGCGCAACGTCATAATCGTGGTCGAACGCTTCTTCAATAGCGTCAGCTTCTTCTTCATCAATGTCTGCTATCTCGGGCAACTTCGGTGGACTACAATTATAGAAACAATAACATTGAGCGATATGAATATGTGTATATGCATCAACGAGTAGATATACATTAAATTCACATCAAGATAGGAACCAAATCCATTCCAACGATGACGACTCACCTAAAAAAATGAAAAAATGATTCGGTCTTCTCCTTCTTCTTGACTTGTCGGATCTGTCCCTTCTTGTTCCTCTGCTTCTTACAAACAACTCTATGCGTCAAACACATTTCTGGCTCCTTCCAATCGATCTCGCATCCAGTGACATTCTTTAGAATAGGTTCATCGTCTAGCAATAATAAGTTAGGTACATCATACCTCTTGGTAAGGACGCTATTTGTAAAGTACGGGTTGGGCTTGAATAGAAAACTGAGAGTGAAACCAAGTCCATTCGGAAAGTCTTGGCAGCTAATATCTTTCAGAAAGTTGACACATTCTGTATCTCTTTCTGTAATGAGATCCTCGATGGTTTCAATATTGCTCATTGCCAGAGTCCAAAATTCTGGAATTCCTTTTACATCATCCGCATCCTCTTGTCCCACCTCGATTTCATCATCAGCGGGAGATGGCGAAACATTATTTTCTGAATCAACCGCATGGTTTTCTATTTCATTCTTTGAATTTTCCCCATTAATGGTATCCCTTCTTTGTTCAAAAAGCGGTACACAGAGCGCGTGGTATTTCTGCTCCAACGCTGCTCTTTCTTTGAGATATTCCTCCATGTATGAATCACGTTTGGTATTGAGTTCCTTCAAGTGATCAACTAGGGCACGCATTGCTGGTGGGATCTCTGCCATGAAATCTTCTTCTTCCTCGTCCTCGTCATCATCATCATCCTCGTCGTTTTCTTCTTCCTCGTCAGGATTTTGCATAGCAGCAAGTGCTTCCTGCTCTTCTTGTGCGGTGATCTCGGGAGGATCTTCTGGGACAGCTGGGTTGCCACCAGACATTGAGTTCTGCTCGATTGGGCCTGACATTTATTCAATGGAATGATCTTCTTGGGTGAATGTTAATACTTATACACTGACAATGGATCACCCCCTTGGCATAGCTTCGTTATTGAGGCAGGCGTCGTTGTAATTCGTAATTGCATTATTGCTGTTAAATTTCAATGGTTGGTGGGAGGCAGGGGATGGAATTATTTTAATTGATCACTATGTGAATGTACTAAAATTGACGTCGTCCAATTCATAGTGCTGTTTCTAAATAATTTTGAAAATTCCATAAACTTGAGCATCATTATTTTACGACATCTAAATTGTACAACCTTAATAATTCCTCTCTAGAGAGTATATCTAAAGCGTACATAATGTACAAGTAATTAGCCTATACTCTAGAGAGATACTAGAGTAAACAGAGAGAGAGAGAGAGTTGCCGGCCCGAAGTGCATTGACAAAAACTTCTTATCACGCGAACTATCCCCCTGCTGAGACCTGTTGAGACTGATGCACAGTGTGTCCGGCTGCAAGGCCAAGTGTGCAACGCGAAGACGAGCTCTAGCATCCGCCATCCGAGTGAACCCAACTGACGTGCACTTCACACAAGATGCGGGTTTCAGTACCTTCTCGGACAAGCGATGGCTCGCCCAGACAATGTACGAGATCGTCCGAAAGAAGATCGAACCGCGAGACCTCCCCCTAATGAGGGTGTGCCGCACGTCCGACGGCCGGCTGTGGTCCCTGGACAACCGGCGCCTGTATATTTTACGCGAATGCGGCGTCCGATCGATCCTCGTGGAACCGGCCGGGGACGCGTCCGCCTGTCTGGAGTTCGGGACGAAGCGGAACGGAACGCAGAATGGATCGACGAGCGACGGTCGGGTTTTGGTCATCAAGGAGGGGTTGCAGTGCGGGGGAAAGAAAGGCAAGGAAAGTTTGGCAGCGATGATGCCGTGTGCAGAGTGTAGCCGGACCGCGAGGGTCCGGTTCCGGCTTCTGAAATTTGTCAAAGGGAGTAAGAAGGCGTTATTGGACGATTGCGAGACCTGCGAGCGCCTCGTGAAATGGTGCAAAAAGCTGTGAAGTTGAAAGTGATTGAAATTTATTGCTTGGTCCGTCATGGAATGGAAACATAAGCTGTATTTAAAATATGCTCTATTCGAACGGTGACAGATTGTGGTAGTAGTGACAAGTGGCAATGGCATCTAAAGCGCATTAAGCCGTTCCATCTTGGCATTTCTCACATGATGCACAGTCCTAACCTCCAAAAACTCTTCCAAAAATTCGAAAACCTCTTTATCACCAGTATCATTCAACCAATTATGCGCCAATTCCTCGCTCTCTTCGAAACTTTTCTTCTTGGCTTTCTTCAATTTAACCATAATCTTATCCATCTTCATTGGTTTGCATAAGTCCATCTGTTTCCTTTGCAGATTATTCACTTGATCTACTTTATCCTTTAAAGACATCTGTAGATCATTCACTTCATCATATAGTCCCTTGACCACAATTTGTGCTTCAAGGTTATCTTCTGCCATGGCAGAATTGGATTCCGTCAATGTCTGTTTCAAAGCTTCCATTTCTTGAACAATGGATTGATGCGATAGATTGAACTTGGAAGATGGGTCAATTAATAGATTAGTGTCATTGAGGATAGTGTTCATTTCCGATCGCTCCATGGAATCCACTTCTTGAAAGCGCGTGGGTGCCTTGGGCAAATCAAGGTTGACGATAGTGGCATGTTGTTGCTGTTGATCCGAGGTTGATAGAGTGATAATTTGTGTAAAGTGTGGTGGAAGCTTGTATGGCTCCGGTTCATCAGCTGGTACGGGTGGTGCTGGTGTTTGCGATTGATATACCCTGGAAGAAGCCCCTGCATGGCCATGTCCGTTGGAATTGGAATTGGAATTTGAGTGACCATTACTACTACTACTGTTGTATCCATTGGAAAGACCACCAGCACCAGCGCTACCATTGGAAGGACCAGCACTAGCATTCAATGAATCTTGAAGTCTCTTGAGACCCGCATCGACAATGACCAATTGTTTCGGGGGATTCAATTGAAAATGCTGCACGATCGAATTGATCACTTGCGACAGTACCAGTCTACTCTGCACGAAGGAAGCATCAGTTTTAATTTGTGGGTATCCGATGACTCTCATTTTTGAATCAATCCATGGATGAACAGCTCTGATTCCGACGAGTGTCATTCGTGGAGCGGATATGGCAATGGATGTGGGAATGTGTACTCTCAGAATGAGCGCGTGTCCATCTTTGGTTTGGAATACAGTGTCGTATGTTGAATCATTGATTTTTCGTGTGGATGGTTTGAGGATGGGATCGGTGAGGTATGATGAGATGTGCTGTTGACGCGTATATTCGGAACTGTTTGACGAACGGCGATTGATGCTGTCTCTATTGTTTCCTCCAGGGTTCTTGGACCCCCAAGAGAACATGTTTGACGATGGATGATCGATGATCGATGATCGATGATGGATGAATGACGGTTGGATCGTGTTTCTAAAGCTATAGGATCGTCAGCTGTAAATCTAGATGAGCTGTACTACTGGACTAGAGTAGAAAGAAGACTGTATTTTGATTGGCTTCGATGAGATAGTGTGCAGTAGTTAGTAATAGATGATAGTCTCGGATGGCTGGCTGGCTAGTTTAATGTGTGATTACTTTGAACTTCTTGTTGCATCATGAGAACGAACCAGAACGAACATCGTGTTGTTCCTCTCTCTGGAAGAAGTTGTGTCATGTGTGCGTCGTACAACCATAGTATAGGGATCTGATTGAGTAGTGTCAATAATAGGTTAACATATACAATATTAGAAGAAGGCCTTTTGTCATTTTATCATTGAATTATTTATTTATTCAAGGAAAACCTCTGGCCATTGGTACTTACCATAGCAACGGCTATGAACAGCACCGTTAAGATATTATTGTGCAAGAGAACCGAGAACCAGGAACGTGGCGACACACTGGCTGTTGCTTGTTGCTTGTTGCTGTACCTACGATATCCTTCTCTGCATCACTGGTCATTCTACATATCCTGCTGCTACTCAAAACGAGACCCTTACCAACCCGTTCAATATTCAATCATGTTTCTGACAGACTGGTGGTACAGCGCTTTGGCAAGTCTTGGTGAGTCGAATCGAATCGAGTCGAATCGAATCTATCGACTGATGGTGTTCGCCCCTCCACTTTTGGGTCATTTTGTTTGTGAGAGGCGGATCATTTTTCTTGGGTCGAATCCATTCGTCGATCCAAACATATAAGGCATGGCATGGCATGGCATGATATCTTACACCGTCCATCGTGCATGATCGATTGATTGCATTCCTTGGTGTATTGTCAATGTAAGCGAACGGAACAGAATGGAACGAGCACTGGGATGGGATTAAGTTCGTTCGTTCCATCTGTTAGTTTAGCCCGTCGTATTTTATTGTGACATTCCATCAATAGATGATCAACTGGTGATTATCATTAATCACTTTCTCTGATAAAGGCAAGGCATTGGACCACCCAACAACCATCCCTTTTGATATATTCACAGTTGCATTTACAGTTGCACTTGCACCATCTTTCATCTTTCCCACAGCATTATCTAGACTAATGCAATCTAATTCCAAAACATCCATCTCTCTTTATTACCAGGACTATACCATAAGAACGCCAAAATCCTCTTCTTGGGCCTAGACAATGCCGGTAAAACAACTCTGCTACACATGCTCAAAGAAAACCGTGTCCAAGTGCACGTACCCACCCTCCATCCCAACACTGACGAACTAATCATTGGAAAAATCAAATTCAAGACATTTGACCTCGGAGGACATGAAACGGCAAGACGTCTATGGCAAGACTACTTCACCACCGTCGATGGAGTCGTATACCTCGTCGATGCCATTGATCGTGGTCGTTTTCCAGAAGCAAAGAAGGAGCTTGATGCGCTTCTCACCTCGGATGAATTGCAGGATGTTCCCTTTCTCGTTCTGGGGAATAAAATTGATATGCCCATGGCAGCGAGTGAGGAGGAGCTCAAGTATGCATTGGGTCTCATGGATACGTATGGAAAGGATACGAAGCCGGATAAGAATTCGAACGTGAGGCCAATTGAGCTTTACATGTGTTCTGTTATTAGAAGGATGGGATATTCGGATGGATTCAAGTGGCTGTCGGAATTCCTTGCTTGAAGCATTTTTGGGATTTGGGATTTGGAACAGGATGCATTTTGGAGTAATTTGGAGATATTGGAACATGGGATGGGATGTTATGACATTGGAGCTACACAATAGTCAATAAGACTTGTGTGTAATGAGTGTCAAATTCACGCGCATGTTATTGCAATCAAATTCAAACATTGATGAGTTTGTGGTGGACGCACTGGTATATTATATTATTATAAATGATTAGATACCGTACATATTCGTCACGATTTACATATTGAATATTATTGCGGCGATGATGATTGTGGGTAGGGACGTGAATGTGCTGCATCATCAACACAATTAGGAAAACATCACAACAGTACATATACTTCAAGCCTATCCCCGTCCATTGCGATCTCGTCTCGATCCTTTCGTGACGGAGGTATTTGGCTGAGATTCACTTGCTTTGCCATTCTTAGAACGAGCATCACTGCAAATTTCTAGAGTCAATAAATCAAACCTATCATCCGGCTGCGCATAAACCAATATGCTCATCATTTCATTTCTTGCACCCGGGCCAATGCTGGTTTTTGCGTTGGTTTCTTCACATCGACGCAACAGGTAGTCTAAGCACATGGCGAAGGTCTTGAGGGTCTTTCTGTACTTGGCATGCTTAGTGACAAGATCTCTGGTGGAATTTGCAATACTTGGGCCATTGGAAAACATGGCTTCGGAGTTGAATTCTCGGACTATTGGAAAAGGAAGATCTACTGCGAGAATGTTATGGAGTTCTTCCTTGATGTAAGGATTGGCTTTGACTTGAATTTTTTTCATTACTTTCAGGAGGGGTTTGACTTTGGGATCCTTGCCGGAAGCTTTGTCAAGGTTCAAATAAAATTGATCTGTGCCGACGAAAATGTATTCTAGATCGGGAGATGCTATGGACATGCTTCGCATCATTCCGGTTGAATGTTCATGCGATTGTCTGTCAAACGGTGAATTTGATATTGAGGTTTCATAATCGTCATTGGTGCGGCTTGTTCCAGAAAGACGATCTTTGATTTCAGAGGCAAGGGATGCGAGAGGAACGAATATTTCGTGGACTCCATTGTGAACTGATGATGGGTTCACCGTGTGCCGAAGTCGGACTGATTTCCTCTCGCGTAGTAAATGTTGCTGAACTACAACTACGAATGGTATTCGAAGGATCTGTTATTAAATGAATGACGTGCGGGTGAGTGTGACAAAAGGTTCGTGTAAACTGAAGTATTACAATTGTACTTACGCAACATAAATCACAAAGTTGATCAACGGTCCATTCGGCCGTGTCAGATACCATGGAATCTCCCCCTATCTTCCGCAGAAGACTTAGAATGACACCGCTGTGCGGGAGATATTCGGCGCTTATATCTTTAGCCCACAAATGTGAAGCCACCATGGCTCTCTCAGGTATTGAGGTTGAATCAAAGCCATTCATACTGACAACAATGCACTGTACGCTTACTTTTGATAAGAAAGGAATTGCAAGTGCCCGCCTGAGGCTTTCTGATTCTGTAGTATGTGGCGATGTATGATCTGCTTCTATTCTGGACTCAAGTGTTGCTTCTACGTAGACACGCTCCACAAATGAACCTATCATGAACCGAACCCCTGTACAGACTGGAATTGGAGCTGATGTATATTCATCCACTTGTGATGCTCCAAAGTTTCCTGGAGGTCTGAACCTACGCACTAAATCGTCGTATCTCCCACCCTCTGCTATTTGAATGCCTTTTCCTTCGCTAGATAATAATATGTCATTGCTAGTAATAGAGTCTGGATCTTCTGTCAGCATTATCGCTTGAAAATAAAGGTGACCGTGATAATGATGAGAAGGCTGTCTTATGCCTAGGTCGAGGGAAATAAATGCAGGTGGGTGATGATTCTTATTCACTACCATTCTATGGATACCCATTGCATCCATGGCATTGATACAGTTCCTCACACTTCGCAATCCTCTAGCCACATCTTCGTATCGCTTTTGTCGTTTTGGCATCGCATGTCTCGGATCGTCCATTGACCTCAATTTTTTGGCAGCATTCTGCAACGCATCTAGAGCTTCATTTGTATTTAGAGGGAGAGGAAGACACCCAGAGTTTAGAAATGCTCGGAGCCTCACAGCAGCGATTTTGGGTAGATTATGATCGCTAATTGCTACCTCAATGAGCCTACTTAATACTTTCTTAGGATTTACTCGTTTTGCATAACTCTTTCCTCGCAACGTTTTACCGCTGGTAGAAACAGTTTTGAGGAGACAAGGAGGGGGTGCAGAACAGCAAGTCAATATATGATAACACGCTCTTCTCACAGTCTCTTTTGGTGGGACTCCGCAAAGATCAAGAATTGCATCCGCAAGTCTCGTATGATTAAGTCTGAGAAACCAGATCGGTCGAAAGACTCTGGTGTTTGGACCATAAGTGTTGGAGCCTGTAACACAGGTTTAACGTTAGAATTAATTCGATTTGATTTCTTAGGTAGTGCATGATGATATTCACAACAACCACACAATTCTTACCTGCCCTTGGCGACAAAATATGGAATGCTTGGCATATAACCATAATGACCTCAGCAGTGAAGTATTCATTCTTGGAAGCATTATCTTCTAGGACAATATCAAATGAGGCCTCAAGTATTTCACGTGGATGTCCGCCTGATATTGACTTCAAGTAGGATTTCCCAATGTCATATCGTTTGACGTTTGAGAGAGCTCCTCCTCCTCTTCCAATCGCCCTTGCAAAGTTTACTTGCAAATCTTCAGGTAGTACAAGGTTATTTCCTCGCTCGTTCAGAACTTCTGCGGGGTTTGATAAATCAGTTTGCTCACTTGATCTTGTGATGTCAGACTGTCCTTTAGGTCGAAGTAATGGAGGTGAAAGGAGGATAGCACCATGTGACTCAAATATATATGCCAAATGATCACAAATTGACTTGATGACTCGAGGATCGGCACCATTTACTCCATGTATGTGACCTGACGCCGCTGCACCTGTTGCGGAATTCATTGCAATTACAGTGGCAGCATGCTGAACAGCATTACGGAGCTCCTCGCCTTTTGCAATTTTTCCCGCACCTTTAGCTCGTCGGAGAGTTGACATCGCTGCAGACATCGAGAGGAAATTCATAGCAGAAGAGCGAATTCCTTTCATATCACCTGATGTGAAACCGCCAATTTGATCCAAGCTATTTCCTAGCAATTCGATAGGATGAACGAATCTCTGTTTGCCATTCTTTGAGCTATTCATTCTAAAATTTCTTTTTATTATTGCAATATCATCTGTGTCATATGTAATTTCAACATGTTGCAATGCATGACGATTAAAGAGTGCTTTGATTATCTGCTCGTTTGATTCCGATTCAGGATTTGTAATCGTGTGTAAAGCTTCCTTGAGATAGCGATGATCTAACTCCATCTGTCGTGGAAGTAAGTTAGAAGATAGCAATTCTTCCACGGACGGTCGATTCTCGGGAGAATACTCGAGACACCAAAGAATAAGCTTTTGGATCTCAGGACTGATAGTATTACAAAAGGGTGTGGGAAATCGTCTGGCGGCATGTTCTTTCCATTCTTTTGATTCCACAATTGTTCTTGCGATTTCTGCCTCCAAAAGGGATTTGCTTGAAACCTGAGTATCTATAGGAGACCGTGCAAATGCCTGTCCGTCTCCGCGTAATTGCTGAAGAGTGGTTGCTCTCTCCATCTTTGTTGAGAACGGATTGAACATCTCAAAGATAATAATACCCAAACTGAAGACATCTGCTTTCATATCATAGTATGTTTGTCCTTTTCCTTTACGTTGTCGATGACGAGCTTGCTCTGGTGCAATGTAAAACGGTGTTCCAACGCCACCGGTAATGGTATCGTTTGTAATGGATTCGTTGGCAACTTTTGACTGATCAGGTGTATCACTAGTTTCGTCCTGATTTGGGGGAATCCCCACCTTTTTATTTCGAGTAGTTGCGAGACCAAAGTCTCCAAGACGAATATTGTGTTCAGAGTCGAGGAAGATATTGTCAGGCTTAAGATCTCTGTGAATGATCTTTTTCTTGTGTATATATGCCAATGCCTCTAATGTTTGCCGAATCATTTTCCACCGCTCATTCTTCTCCATCTTCTCTAGCTTGTGCTCGTCAATAAGCTGCCGGAGTGTCGTAGAGCAAAATTCCATTTGTATATACATTATGCTGTTGGAACCTTTCGTAATTTGAGAAGATATTTGATCCATGATTGATGAATGGAAGTCTAAGTCGTCCGAAGAAGCTATTGATTCTTTTCTATTGCGCTTGAAAAGATCCGAGTACGCTTGATGTTTCTCAAAACCGAGCCCGGTCATGAGTGCGTTACCTGTAAGAACCGAGTCGTCGTCAGTGTGAAGTGGATTCGAATCGTTCTTCGCTGGAGATGATTTAGATTCAGCGTCGACACTGCTTGACCATTCTGAGTTACTATCTGAATCATCGTCAAAACTCCCAAGATTTGTACTAGAAGAAGGTATTTTGCCCCAGAATCCATTCTGCGATGATTTTTCTTCGTCGTCAGCAAAAGATTCACTATCTTTTTTAGATGAGTCAATCAGTTTGTCTTTATTAGAATGGTCCACTAACTCATCTAGAGTCTCTTCTCTCACACCTCCTTCCACCCATGCTTGATAATATCTCACAATGTGCCTGAAACGAAGAGTTTAGTGTAGAAAGCGTTGATTGCTGCAAGTGCTATGAAAAATGGCTGGATTCCCATGCTACAAACATACCTGTGAGTCATTTTGGAAATTGTTGTTACTTCACGACGCAGTTTGATGTTTTCCAGTTTGCCAATTTGCTGCATCTGTCCATGTTCTGACATCAAAGGGATTTTCTTTACTGCGTATATTCTCCTGTCGAGACGATTGCGTACTTTGAATACTGTACCACCTCCTCCGCGCCCTAACAACCCTTTCTCTGTAAAATCACTTTCGTATCTCGATCCAGATCCCTTCATCCCTGCGGGTTCATCAAATTGGTAATCGTCGTCATCATCATCTTCTTCTTCGAGAGAATCGTCAACATCATTGGCAAGGGAATTCTCACCATCAGCGTTCTCTTCTTCTGAAGCCTTGGTTAAGGCAGCTTGCTGTCTATCTAATTCTCTCTCTATTCTATCGTGTTCCACAGCATCAGGTTCACGAGCACCCCGCGAGTGCTCGGAATAACCTTTTATTCTACTCTTCGATAATGAAGAGATTTCATCAGTCACATTCATAAACGAGTGCAGTTTCTTCTCCTTTTCAATCTTCATATTTCTTTCTATTTCTTCCCTAGCCATCATTTGATCATATGCTGACATAGTTGGATCTTTATTATGGCAATATAGGAAATCTTCAGTCACTTGTACCAATTCACAAACCATTACAGAACTTATACCAGCCAGTTCTTTGCACCTGGCATTCAATTGTTGCATGAGTTCGATTTGTTCAGAATTTCCTAAACCTTTCACGTCTTGAAATTTCACAACCGGTGGAAGACATGGATAGTTCTTCCCTGGTGCTATGATCAATCTATGAGGCATGAAGATGGAGAGTGAGAATGTTAGAAATAGAGAAACGAGATATCCACTATTCACATGATGGTGAATAAGTAAGATGTCAGAAGGAAGGCGAATGATAACTTACGTCAACTGGGAGCCAATCTTTGAAGGTTCCGTATCCAATGGTCTCACTTTAACACACCATATTCTGGATCCCCAAGGACCTTCCTTTGTAGAAAATTCATCAGCATAAACTGCATTCAGAACAGTTTCCTCATCTATTCTGGTGATGGATAGATCTTCATATGAAGGAATGTTTTGAACCGCATTGTCTTCACCTTCATC
>Ga0306864_1000424_pt1 | contig 19809 bp, 17 predicted proteins | sample AntRauTorckE5430_FD_190448 | JGI IMG/M metagenome (GOLD analysis project Ga0306864, IMG submission 190448) | Saline lake microbial communities from Rauer Islands, Antarctica - Metagenome Torckler E5 #430 (v2) (version 2) | ecosystem: Environmental > Aquatic > Non-marine Saline and Alkaline >...
GTCGTTCTTCTTCGCTGCACTTTGCGCCCGCCAGGCGCGCTCAAAGTTAAGCGGACTTTTGTTGCCTAGGGAGGAGTGTCTCCTCACCGTGTTGTAATACCCTTCGATGTAGTCGAAGGATTCCTGTTTGGCGTCTTCTACGTCCAAGAAAACGCCATCTTCCAGTAGTTCAGCCTTGAAGCGACTGAATAACGATTCTGCCTGAGCATTATCGTAGTGATTGTCTCTGCGCGTCATACTTTGTAAAAAGCCTAGATCCGTCAACTTCTTTCGAAACGCCTTCGAAGCATATTGGCCTCCGCCGTCAGTATGTACGATGAGCCCAGCTTTAGACCGGCGTTGAATAATCGCCTTCTCAAGCGCGTTGAGTACGAGCTCTTCCTGCATATTCCGATCCCACTGACCCCCCCATTCCGGAAAGTACTGACCCCCCCATTCCGGCCCATTGACCCCACCCCCCCTGTGGAAAACATTCCGGCCCACTGACCCCCTAGGTCAAAACGGAGACTTACGCTTGATCAGCCCCAACTTCGCCACTCACCAAACCGGCGAAGATGGGCAAACCCAAGCGTATGGACCAGATCATAAACATCCTCAAAACTTATAAAGAAACCGACTCAATCAAGGGCACGGCACGGCAGTTTAAAGTGTCGAAGAACACGTTGCGTGGCTATCTCAAGTTGGCGAAAGCTTACGACGAAGATTTGGACGCTGTACTAAAACTACCGGTCGAACAACTGCGGCAAGTTTTGTACCCCGACAAGGTCCATCCGATGGTGGATCGCAAGGCCGTTTTCGACGCCAAAGTAGGCGGCTGGATCAAGGAGTTGGTCCGCGTCGGGGTTAACAAGCAGCTGCTCTACGAGGAGTACAAACGGGAGTGCCCCGAGGGCTACGGCTCCAGCCAATTTTATGCCCACCTGGCCCGGGAGATCGGCCGCCGGGACCTGACGCTGGTGCTGAGTCACAAGCCCGGCGAGAAGCTCCAACTCGACTTTGCTGGCAAGACGATTGACTGGACCGACCGGGAGACGGGCGAGGTCCGAAAGGCGCAGGTTCTCATCGGCGTGATGCCCCATTCTCAGCACACTTTTGCCATCGCGTTGCCGAGCCAGTGTACGGCCGACTTTGTTCACGGCATCAACGAGACGCTGCGTTTCTTTGGCGGGTTGCCCAAGGTGGTTTTGTCAGACAACCTCAAAGCCTTCGTTATCAAATCTGATCGCTACGACCCTGATTTTAACGACGTTATGGTTCAGCTCGCTAACCATTATCACATTGATCTTCAGGTAGCTAGGGCATACAAACCGAAAGACAAAGCCAGCGTCGAAAACGCCGTCCGCACCGCCTATACCCGGATGTATGCGCCCCTGCGCGACCGGACTTTCCACAGTCTATCCGAGATCAACGCCGGTCTGCGTGAGCAGATCGCGGAGCACCAAAACCGCGACTTCCACAAGCGTGATGGCACCCGCTTGTCGTGCTTCACGGAGTACGAACTGCCGCTGTTACGCCCGCTGCCAACGGCTCCGTTTTTGCTCAAAAAAACGGTCAGTGCGAAGGTGCAGCGCACCTACCACGTCATGCTCGGCGAGTGCAAAAACTTCTACTCTGTACCCTTCCAGTACGTCGGCCAGCAGGCCGCGGTCGTTTACAGCCGCGACACGGTCGAGGTCTTCGTCGGCCCCAACCGCGTGGCCACCCACACTCGGCTACCGGCTGGAGCCCGTTATCACTACAAAACCGACGCGGCCCATATCCCCCGGAACCACGAAGAGTGGCTCAAAACCGAAGGCTACGACGCGGCTTACTTCCGGTCCTGGGCACGCAAAATCGGCCCGGTTACGGAGTGGGCCATCGGTCAAATCTTGCTGACCAAAATCCATGAACCGCAGAGCTACCGCAGCTGCATCGGCACCCTCGCCCTGGCCAAAAAGTACGGCGACGACCGGCTCGAGAACGCCGCCATCCGTTGCCAAACTGCTGGCAAAGCGACCTACGGAATGCTGTGCAAAATCCTCACTAAAGGCCTCGACCAGCAGGACGCACAGACCGATCTTTTCACCCCGCCGGAGCACGATAATATCCGCGGCCCCGCAGCTTACCAATAACCTTTCTTTGCACCTGCGGCCGCGCCACAAACTTCTAATAATCAGGCGATAACGCGGGGTGCAAACAACGTTTTCTGGAGTCCGCTCCTTCACTCTTAACCTCTTTTCTTATGACTACAGCTTCCCTTTCCACCCTCCGCGAACTCAAGCTCGGCGGCATGGCCTCGGCCTACGAGGCCGTCCTGGCCACCCCGCTCAACCAGCATCCCGAGGCCCACGAACTCATCGCCCGCCTCGTCGACGCCGAACGCCAAAACCGGCAGCGCCGCCGCATGGAACTGAACCTCCGGCTGAGCAAACTTCGCTACGCCGTCACCCTCCAAGACGTCGACTGCGCCGCCGATCGTAACCTCTCCAAAAACCAACTCGCCGTGCTCGGCGACGTCGCCTGGATTGGTCGTGGCGAGAACGTCCTCATCACCGGCGCGACCGGCTGCGGCAAGTCCCACCTGGCCTGCGCTTTGGGCAACCACGCCTGCACGATGGGCCAGCGTTCGCTCTACTTCAATATGAACCGTTTTTGCGAACAAATCGCCGTGGCCAAGGCCGAGGGCACCGTCATCAAGTGGCTAGATCGGCTCAAAAAAGCTCGCCTCCTGATCCTCGACGACTTCGGTTTGCAGCCCATTACTCACCCCGTAAAACTGCTCCTACTCCAGCTCCTCGAAGACCGCTACGAACGCGCTGGCACCATCATCGTGTCCCAGCTTCCGGTCGGCAAATGGCACGAATACATCGCCGAGCCCACCATCGCCGATGCCATCCTCGATCGGCTCGTCCCGAAGGCCCATAAGGTCGATCTGAAAGGTAAAAGTCTTCGAAAACGTTCAGAAAACCTATCTTCGTAACCCTGATTAGCGTGAGTTCTCCACAGGAGGTCAGTGGACCGGAATGGGGGGGTCAGTAACTTCGGAATATGCAGTCAGGTTCAATAAGTCCCCGTTCGTCTTCAAAGATGTGACCTACAACTTCCTAAACAAGTTTGAAATCTTCCTCGGAAAGCGTCGCATCAAGAATAGTAGTATGCACTTCTATATGAGGCAGCTAAGAGCTACAATCAATGAAGCGATCCGTAGGGGCTTGCTTGATAAGGAACTGTACCCCTTCGCCACACAGTTCAATAAGAGCGGCTATTCGTTCGCGCACCTAAAGGGAGATTACAACCCTAAGCCACTTACGTTGTCGGAACTGGATAAGTTGAAGCAGTTCCCGTTAGAAGAGAATCCAGCGTACGAACACTCCCTCGACATCTTTATGTTCCTAATAAGAGCCAGGGGACTCAATTTCGTTGACCTTGCCAACCTCACACGAGAGAGCGTCCACGACGACCGCCTGAAGTACATCAGACAGAAAACCGGTAAGGTCTATTCAATCAAGATCACACCAGAGATGCAGGAGATCATGGATAAGTACATGGGCCAAGTCTACCTCTTCCCGATCCTAGACACCGCACCGGAAGACCTTTCCGCTAGGTACCACCACATCAGGAAGGCGTTGAAGGTCTTCAAATAAATCCGGAATACCGTCTTCCCCATCAACAAAAGAGAAGATAACCTCGACAGATAGACTGGACTCAATCTGCCGGTCTTCTGCCTCACCGACGACCGGCGCGTGAAAATCGGATTTGACGTAAGTACGGTCGAAGTTGGTAAGGCCAAACATGCGGGTGAAAGCGGCCATCACTGCCGTTTTTCCGGAACTATTGGCTCCTATCAAGCCGGTCAAGCCATCGCTTAGGTTAATGGTTGTCGGTTCAGGGCCGAAGGAGCGGAAGTTTCGGATGATGATCTTATCGGCTTTCATGGGTGCTTTTGGAAGCAAACTACTATTCCTTCGGGGACAATCCTAAAGGTGTTTTAACTCGTATCTTAAGCTCACATCAAAATTCGGAATTCAAGATTGAAGACATCAAGTTGTTTACTCGTTTTTCTAGTAATGCAGACTAGCGGCAGCTAACCGTTGGGTAATTTCTTCTCGGAGGTGTTGTGGCTCCAAAACCTCCACCCTCTCCATAAACGAAAAGAGTAAAGAGATCAGCTCGTAATTAATGCGCAACTGAAGCTCAATTGTGGTTCCGGAATCAGTGGTTTCCTTCTTCTTCTGACTACCGTGAATAGGCTTACTTGCGATGTAAGGCCAAAGACTGGGAGCGACCTGGAGGAGAATTGTTTCCACCGGCTTTTCGAAGTCGATGGTTATACCGATTACATCTTCAAAGTATTCGTCGAAGTCGTAGATAGTGTTGGGAATGTATTGCGATGGGGTAGGGGAGAGCTCTTGGATGCGGTCGATGGCTAAGGTTGAAAGAGAGTCGTAGCGCGTGTTATGACCGAGGACAAACCAACGACTATTGTATTGCTTCAAGTACCAGGGGTGAAAGATGAAAGACTCTGGTTCCTTTTGGTTGAATCCCTGGTAAGTTATAGAAAGCGGCTGTTGCCGACTTACCGACTGAAAGAGTTCGGCTAAATAGTTGATCCCTTTCAGGTATGGGTTTTCTTCGAAGCTGACGGCAGGTGTTGTGGCGGTATCGGTATTGAAGGTATCTTCCAGCCTTACGCGGATTTCATCCAGCCAGGCGAAATCTTGCAGGCCTTTGAAGCGTGAAAGGATGGCGAGGGTTTCGGAGATTTGTTCTACCTCTGCTTGGTTGACTCCCTGACCTCGGATCGAAAAAGATGGATTGGCATAGCGGTAATAGACTCGGCGACCTTCCTTGCGTTTTTCCAAGGGGATGGACCAGCCTTCCTCGCTTTCCATGAAGCTTACGTCCTTGAATACTTGCCGGCGTTGAACACCGTTGGTTGATCCGGTGGATTGGTAAATCGCGTCGTTGCAAGCCTCGATCAAATCCTCGATGAAGAACTTACGTCCAGAGTTGCTGAAGCACCGGTCGAGGGCGTGGTAGCGGATCGTGGCTTGTTTGTTTGTGGCCATAGCTACTTATTGGAGTCGCTTAAGAATGATAACCAAGTCTTCATCTCTCCTGACTGAATCTTGTGATGCTCTAACATGAAATCTAACAGAACATCTTTGGAAAGGCAGGTAACATTTCTTGCACCTTCGTTCTTGTACTTCCCGCTGGTTGTTAGTAGGAATGCTTCATCACCCTCTTTTTGAATGTACTTACTCGCATCGAGTTCAACGTCACCGCTCTTTACCTGTACAACGGCTTTCTTTCCCGATGTGTGGATGAGGATGAATTCAATATGCTTCGTCGTAGCCTTACAACTACTAGGAAGCAAGTAATAATTATGCTTGACCTGGAGGTACAGCGCCACAATATCTTCACAGCCCTCTGCGCCGATGTAGTCCAGCAAATCGGTACGACTTAAGTTTTTAAGTTTGTAGTGGGTTGATTCGGTGATTTTGTTATAGGTAGCCTGTGAGAAACTCGTCATTCTTTCGGTGGCCTCCCCGAGTTGGGTTAAGGTGCCACGTGAGAACTGGCGAACGATCGCCCAAGGAACCTTATCTTCTTCGCCAACTCTGTGCCACTCGCAGTCGCGCGCGTTGTGAATGTTATTGATCTTCCATTTGCCCCCTTTCTCATAACGCCACTGACTAGTTACCCGGCCGAGGAAGTAGTTGTTTTGCCAGTCGCGTGTCCAAACGAGGTCGTCGATGTTCATCCTGTCTACAATCGCGTTGATTGCGGAAGGCATATTACTTTTCCCTTTTGTGTATTCTGTCCGTGCTTGTTTGAGGTACTGTTTACTGGTCAGTGTGTCACGAGTGGTGTAAACTGGCCAGCCGATTCCCACTATCTTTTCGTCGTGGATACAGAGTTGGCGGGGATCAGCTCCGGGGTCGGAAGCCGTGATGATGTTTAATTTCCAGGTTGTCACTTCGTTGAGTTTAGGGAGTCCGCATATTATGAAAGTCTATCGTTCTGCATCGAGATTGAAGGGGGGACGTAGCATTCCGATGAGCTTGTCTTCCCAAAAGAACCGGTTCGTTACATCATGAAATGGTAAATTAATGAAAGAGACTCCGACATTTTCAATGAGCTGTTCGATTCTTTCTTGGTTTGTCATTTGCCGAAATAAGTACTCATAGCCCTTACGGAATTGGGTAGAGGAATTTACGTTGCCTGCGGGCTTTATTTCTAAAGGGGCATTTGTTCGTGGGTAGCCAGGATAAGCGCTCAGTGGCCACTGGAGGTGAAGGCGCACCCGTTTGTAAACGGATGATGCCTTACCGATGTACATAGGATAATTCTGTTGGCTACCTGCCTGGTGAAACTGCCACGTAATCTTGTGGAATATATGGTTGTCACGAACCTCCTGAAATGGTGGGGTTACTCTCTCTGCATCATCACCAACTACTTTTCCTTTTAGCCAATGCTGCAATACACCTTCGTTTAGGAGGGCTGGTTCTCCTATCCACCAGAAGCAGTACAGTCCGGCTTCATGGATATTATTGCTGTGGAGCGGTGGGGACTTAGCCTGAAGGTTAGCGTCCCAATCATCTTGCTGTATGGTTAGCGTACCAGTTGTTACGGCGTGATTTAGGTTCAGGTCTGAACAGAGTTCAGAAATGGGGATAATTGGAGTGTTTAATAACAACTCCGCTTTTTCAGCGAATGGCATAGCTATTTTATTAAAAATGATGTTTATAAGAATCGTGATTCACCGTTTATGCTGATTTGAGGGAAAGAGCTATTCCTCTCCCCGCATCCGCTTAGCCATTTCAAAGGCAGCAGCAAAGAAGTCCCGTTTAAAATCTTCGTCCTTCAGGAGGATGTGAAGCTGGCGGGCGGATTCACGGCTTTGGATGGTGATATCGCGGACGATCTTGTCCTTGGCTAGTTTGCTGTTGGTCGGGTCGTTGTTGCCTTCGACCTTGGTTTCGTAGTCGGCGTGGTCGCTGATCTGGTTGGCGAAGTTGTGGAGGATGGCTTCGGGGTCTTGGCCTAGCGCATCGAGTTGGCGGGACCAGCGATCGTTGAAGCTCTCCAGGATGTTGTCGAGGGTGTCGATTTCGCCGGAGGGGCCGTGGACGCCGCGGGGGGCATCGGATTGGGGATCGAGGACGGCGGCTTCTTCGTCGAGGATGATGTGGGCACCAATGTGGGTGCGTTCGAGGGCGTAGGTAGAGAGGTCTACTTTGTCGAGCAGGTCGTCAGGTAGCTCAGCTTGGTTCAGGACGGTTAGTTCGGGGATCAGGAATTTGAGGAACCAGAATAATTGTTCCCAGTCGCGGCGGCTAATATCAGTTATAGACGAGACTTGGCCGTAGATTTTAACGAACTGCTTGGCTTTGATTTTGAAGTCGGCTTTGTGTTCGTCGGTGAGGTCGAGCTCCGTACTAAAGCGGCGGGCGGCGGGTTGGATAAGCGGGCTAAGCTCCTCACCGGGAAGGTTTGCGAAGAAGGCCTGGTTAAAGGCTTCTACTTCTGGCCAGTCGTAGACTTGGTAATCGGCAAGTAGGTCGCGGAGTTCGTGGAGGACGTTGACGTCGGTCGCTTCGCTGAGGGAAGTGGCGGTGTAGAAGTCTTTGAAGGCAAATTCGATGTCGTCGATGGTGTTGAAAAAATCCAGGATGAAGAGGTCCTCGGTTCGTTTCTTCAGTTTCTTGTTGGCGCGGTTTAAGCGACTGAGGGCCTGGACTGCCTTGACGCCCTGCAGGCGCTTATCTACGTACATGGCGCAGAGCTTCTTCTGGTCGAAGCCGGTCAGGTATTTGTCTGCTACGACCAATAGGCGGTACTCGTCGGTGTCGAATTTTTTACGGGTCTCTCCTTCTGAGAAGCCATTTATTTTAGCTTCGGTGTATTCCTGGCCGTCGACTTTCTTGGTGCCGGAAAAAGCTACGAGAATCTTGAAGGGAGTACCGCGTTTGGTGAGCTCCGCCCGGATGGCGAAGAAGTAGAGGATAGCCGATTTTATACTTTGGGTAACCACCATCGCTTTGCCCTTACCATTAAGGCGCTTGACGTTGTAGATGTTGCTGACAAAGTGATCGGTGATGATACCTGCCTTGGTGGCTACGGTGCGCGGATCGCTCTCAACCTTTGCTTTTAGCCGCTGTTGGGCGCGGGCTGTATCGTACATCGGATTATCCGTGATGGACTTCGTGAGCTGGTAATATGACCGGTAGGTAGTGTAGTTGGCCAGCACGTCGAGGATGAATTCTTCCTCGATGGCTTGCTTCATGGAGTAGAGGTGGAAGGGGTGATAAGTCCCGTCGGGGAAAGGCTGTCCGAAGCGTTCTAAGGTGGCGTTTTTTGGAGTGGCCGTGAAAGCGAGGTAGGAAGCGTTGGGGCTCATCTTTCGCTTGGCCATGGACTGGTTAATGCGGTCTTCGTTGTCTGGTTCTTGCTCGTCAACATTCTCTGCACCTGCGTCCGCGCCCTCTAAACCCTCTCCCCCGGCCCCTCTCCAAGGGAGAGGGGAGACGTTGGAGGTGTTGGAAGTGTCGGAGGCGTTGTCAGTATTGGGAGCGTGATCAATTTTGGAGGCTTTGGAGCCTGACCCCATAGCTGCGTTCATCTTGCCGGCGGTGAGGCCAGACTGTGAACTGTGGGCCTCGTCGATGATGACGGCGAAGCGCTTGTGGGAAAGGTCTTCGATGTCATCGACGATGACGGGAAACTTCTGGATGGTGGTGATGATGATGCGCTTGCCACCTTCGAGGGCGGCACGCAATTCCTGGCTGGTTTTGGCGTGGGCCACTAGTTTATCGACCTGGGCGAACTCCCGGATATCGTCGCGGAGTTGCTTATCGAGCAGGCGGCGATCGGTGACCACGATTACACTGTCGAAGAGGGGCTTGTCTTCTCCGGCTTTATAAACTTCAATCAGTTGGTAGGCGGCCCAAGTGATGGAGTAGGACTTGCCCGAACCGGCTGAGTGTTGGATGAGGTAACGCTGGCCGGAACCGTGCTTGGTTGCATCGGCGATGATTTCGCGGACTACGTTGAGCTGGTGATAGCGGGGGAAGAAGATGGCTTTATCCACCTTCTCTTTGCGGGGCTTGGCGTCGAAACCTACGAAGCGGACAAAGTGCTGAATGATGCTACCGAGGCTCTTGCGGGTGAAGACTTCGCGCCACAGATAATCCGTAGGATATCCATTGGGGTTAGGCGGGTTGCCTGCACCTTGAGGTCCGGGAGGGTAGGGAGAGGTGATTCGGCCTGGGCTACGCCCTTTGTTGAAGGGGAGGAAGTCGGTTTTGTCGCCCCGTAGGTGAGTGGTCATCCAGACTTCGTTGGTGTCGACGGCGAAGTGGACGAGGCAGCGGCCGAACTGTAGTAGCGGCTGGCGGTGGTCGCGCTGGGTACGGTACTGTTTTCGGCCGTGGACCTTAGCTGTCTGGTGTTTCCATGGATATTTCAGTTCCATAGTGAGCAGCGGCAAACCATTGACGAAGATGACCATGTCAATCTCCTGACCAGGTTGCTCTAGATTGTAACGCACCTGACGGGTAACGCTGAAGATGTTGCCAGCAAAACCATCGTGGACGGCCTGGCTACTGTTGGCCAGTGGTACCTCATATAAAAGGGTGAAGTGACACTCGTCGACGTCGAGCCCCTTGCGGAGCTGACGTAGTAGGCCGTATTTACGGGTCCGTTTATCGAACATACCGAGAATGCGGAGTTTCCAGTCGGAGTGTTTTTTCAGTTTGACTAGCTCTTTCCCTTGGGTATGCTCCAGGAAGGCGAACAGCTTGGCTTCGTCTACGGCGTACTGGGCGTTGAAGTCTGAGGCCGTTCCGATTTGGTAGCCGTTGTGATTACCCCACGGTTCTGGCGGTGCTTCTGTTGCGGGGGTATCGGCGATGACTGTGCCAGCTGCGGCGCGGATGCGCTCGAGGCTGGTGCCGGTAAGGGTTAATTCAATCTTTTCTTCGAAGGCGCGTTCGTTGGGATTACTGGGCATGGGGTGTATCTGCTGTTCGTGATCGTAAGGTAATATTATATGACCGGTATCACTTTGGGTATTTACTTAATTGTGGTTGGCACTATTTGTTCGGTTTTTAGGGCGCGGACGCTGGTGCATAAACTTGGTTTAAAACCAAGGAATTCGAAGCTGCGGTAAAATAACTTGGGAAGGTTGCACCGATGTTGCTGTTAATCCGTTACTTTGTCAAGCAATTATGAAAGTAGCTCTTAACCTTTCACGTCTTCAATATCTTCTAGACCTGTACGCCATGTCTACGGAGGAATTGTTAGAAAGGATGACAGGAGATTTGGTTAATTCAATCAAGGCAACCGACGTTTTTACGGAGGAGATCAGGGTCAGCTACTTGAAAAAAATCGATAAAATTTTTCAGAAGGGATTGGCTTTTTACCTTGACCCGAGTGACCTACCCAAAGCTAAATCAAACAGTATTTTCTTTCGGAAAAGCCACCTGGCGGAAGAACTTAACCTGGGCGCTAAAAAGACCATCGACGGCTTCGAAGAACAGCAAAAGCGTCTCACCGCCTATGCCAAACTGGCTAAGGTTGACATCCAGCGTACGGTTCCCAGCTTTACGACGGAGGACCAACCGACCGAAGCCGCCAAAAAGGTACGAGCTTTATTGTACCCAAAGGGCAAGACGCAAAACACAAAAGAATTTCTGAAGCGACTGTTCGCAAGTTTAAGTGATCGGAACATCTTCGTTTTTGAGTTCGTAGAAACTTGGAACAAGACGCACAAAGCCAATATCGAGGGAGCCTACATTGCCCCCAATGTCATCATCATCAAGCGGCAGCAACAGTCGTTGAAACGCGAGGTCTTTACCTTAGCGCACGAGTTGGGGCATTACCTGCTTAACGAGGAGGAGGCCGAAGATGTGGTTTTCGGAGGCGGTGAAAACATCAGTAAAATTGAGAAGTGGTGTAATGCCTTTGCCTTCCATTTTTTGATTGGGGAGCAATATGGCATACTGATAAACGGAGTCCGTAATGGGAAGCCCGATGAGGCACTGCTTAGTGAGGTTTCAAAATATACTCACTTAAGTGTTTCCGCACTCTACACCCAGTTGCTTATTAAAAAAAGGATTAGTTACGCTGCCTACCGTGCAAAGTCAGATGCGGTTTCTAGTTATTTAGAAGCACAAGACTTACAGAATGCTGAACAGAAGCAACTAGAAAAAGAGTTAGGCCTTAATACGGGGCGGGCGAGTGCTCCGAAACCAATTCGTTCTCCTTTGCAGGTGTCCGTTTTGCGCAATGCTTTTCATGAAGGTTTGGTGAATGAGATGGACTTTTGTAAAAGCCTGCACATCAAACCTGAGGCGATCGATAAATACCTTTACGAATGAAGTTTGTGATCGATGCTTCATCGTTGCTTGCCTTTGTTCGTTACTACCTGCCATTTGATAAGACGGGAAAGCTCAAGGCTGAGCTACAGGCACGAATAGAGGACAAGGAAATCATCGTGATCGACAAGGTTAGGGATGAATCGAAGTACACGGCCAAGAAAGCCATCTACCTGGCTCTGGAAGTTTTGCACGAAAAGAAAAATACGCAGAATACCGACCTGGTTTTGCCGGACCCGAAGTTCTTCAAGATGTTGGACAATAATTTTACGGTTCAGTCTCAGAAGAAGCAACTTGAGCCGGAGCAATACGAAGCCCTGAAAGCAAAATTTCTTTCCGGTGCCGATTGTAAAATGATCTTACTCTGCTACGTCAGAATGAAGGGTAAAGACAGCGAAGACTATGTGATCATTACCGAAGAAACGGACTCCCAGAACGACGGCAAGCTGTTTAAAAAGATTCCCCTCATCTGTAAGGAGTTACGCATTGAGTGCATTAGCATTGCTGACTTCATCAAGCGGTATAGTTCGATGCTGTTTCGGATCGAGGAGGAGTGAGATTCGTCTTCCTACTTAATTCAGCCCCGAGCTGTGGTAACTGATGGAGCACATCATTCACGACAGGTTTGCTGCAATCCGGTCAATAACCTCAAATCTTTAACCATGATTGATTTTTTCCGTCGGCTGTTTCAGACTTCGAAAGGGGAAACGACCGAATTACATCTACCAGCCGAAGAGCGGCAACGATTTGTGTTGCACATCGGCAATATACCCGTTGGAGAGCTTACTTGTGAGGCTGGCCAGTGGACTTTTGCTTACACCCAGCAATTCAAGGCTCGCCGTGATGAGTTTTACCCCATTGTTGGATTTCCTGATCTGGACGAGATTTACCAAAGTGATCAACTGTGGCCCTTCTTCCTCGTTCGTATTCCTGGATTAGGCCAACCCGAAGTTCAGGAGACCATTGCGAAAGAGAAACTTGATGCTACTAACGAAGCACAGCTCCTTCGCCGCTTTGGAGAGCGAACCATTACTAACCCGTTTGTGCTCAGAGCTGACCCAGTGTAAGCTTCGATCATACTTGCAGTGCAATGGTGACACGTCAGAGTTGACGCAGTTCTTCGATCTTATTCAAGTCAAGATTAGGTTTTTTTTTTAATTCGGTGAATATTAATTCTTGCAGGTTTTGATAGCTTAGTAAGGCTCGGTAGAGATGATGACCTGTATCATCTTCCAGCATGTCGAAGCGAATATCAGTATTCCTGACTAGTAGATGTATTCCACGAAAGACTTCTTCTATTTCGCTAACTAATTTGACTACCTGCCCGTAAGTTATTTTGGTGTCTCGAAACGATTGCGGATGAGCCAGATGAGCGAAGTGCTGATTGCGCTTGGCTTCTAAGTCTTTAAAGTTTTCTGAATCCGCCAAGAATTGCAAATGTTTCATTAGCTGATTTATTTTTTGGCGTGTACCTAAATCATGATCTGAACTATCTGCTTTAAATCTTTTCAAAATTGAGACCAGTGAGTACCTTTCGTTACGCTTGAGCGTATTATAAACCGCAAGAACCAAGGTCCGATACGTCATATTCCTTATCCTGACGATCAATGGAAATTTCAAGAACACACGTTCTTGTATCTCCTCGGGTGCCTGATAAAAATATTGGATGTCAAACTTTAGCATCACAAGGCTGTAGATATTTTGGCTTACGCGCTCATAGTGCTCATCAAAAGTTAACTCTTCCATCACCCTACCTTAATCTTCCCCGTCACCGCAGCATCAATAAGCACCGTGCGGTACTCGCGGAGTCTTGCTATTTGTTGAGTTTGATGATGGATGGCGCGGCCGATTTTATCCGTTACGTTATTGGTGAAATTAAGAATGTCTTTCTGCTCTTCAGCAGGAGGGACAGGAATTTCAATATCGAATAAGTCTCCAGTGTATAAGCGAATAAGCCCTTCAACGATACCCGTTGCTCGGATAATGAACTGACCAATGTAGCCCGGATCACGAAAGAGGATTTCCAGATATTTCATGTCTTCAATCAAGCCCAGAGATTGATAAACTGCGTAATCAGGGCTCACCAACCCAGTTGATTCTATAGTGCTTTTGAAGAAAACTCCAAGATGCGCCTTCAGTTTATTGAAGACCAGGTCGTTCAAGTCGACTAACTTGTTGCCGACATTCGATGCTGCGACCTCTGCTTTTGCGTGATAGTCAGAACGAACAACAAGACCGTGAACCTGACTAACCATGAACAATGGCTCCTCACCTGTTTCCGAACGGTCTTTCCTTTCCACTAACACGTATTTTAGCTTCTTCACCTCCCAATGCTCCGGCACCTCCCCAATCCAATCCACCCCCGAATCCTTCATCTTCACCGTCTCGTCCAGCCCCCGCGTGACCGCCCGCTGGATGATGATTTGCTTGCGTTCTTTGAGGAGTTCGATTAGGCGCTCTTTTTGGGAGATTGCTGTGTCTATTTTGATGTTTTCTTTATCCAAATAATCAGCGATTCTTGTTTGCTCCGTTGTAGATGGGAGTATAATTTCTACGTTTTCAAGTTTGTCTTTAGTAAGGTGAGCGATACTGACTCTGTTAACTATCGAGTCGAAAACACCCTTCTTGCCGAAGAGGTAAAAGAGGTTAAGAAAATATCGTGAGTCGCAGCTGTCAATGAATCGAACTTTATGGACGGAGTTTTGAATATAACATTCGGGATAGTTCATCATTCCAGATACAAGTTTTTCCTACTTCTCCACCTTCACTTAGGAGTAAATCTCCAGCACTTAATCTATATTGAATGAGTTCCGAGGGAGAAAACCACATCTCATCCACGGATGATACTTTGACATTCATCCATTGAACGTTCTTTGACTTCAAGTAAGGTTTTAAGCTATAACCACCCTTGTCACTATTGCAAAGCATTTTTCCAAGCGTTACTTTAGAGACGAACTTTAGCTTTTTAGTATTCCAGCCTTTAGGGATTTCACCGATAAGGCTTATGCCTGATTTTTTATAATAATTATACTTCTTCATAATCTATACTGATTTTAAAATATCAGCAATCAAACCATCACTCTTTTCCTCTAGTGTAACGATGTCCGCGCTAACTTCTTCAAGACTTCGCAGCGGCGTGTGCTGATAGAAGTATTTATTGAAGCTGATTTCAAAACCGACTTTGGTTTTGTCGAGGTTGATCCAGGCTTCTTCAACGTGGGGTTGAACTTCGCGGAGGAAGTAAGCCTGAATATTGTCGGTGAGGGGAACGGATTCGGTATCGCGGAGATCAGAACTGGTTTCGTAAGCCAGGTAGGTATTAGCCGCCGGGGTGGGGTAGTAACCGTAGAGCGGGAGGTCCGCGACGGAGGAGTCGAGGTGCTCTAGTAGATTGTTGAGTTTGTCGCCCTTGAGGATGAGTTTCTTTTTGATGACTTTTTCGGCATCGGGGTCGTACTCCGTGATGGCGCCGTAGATGGCATTCTTTTCGGCGGCGGCGGGTTTTAGCTTGGTGGCTTTAAGGGCTTTATTGACCTGCTCCTGGAATTTATTGAAGTCGAGGCTTTGCTCCTGGCCGACTTCGTCCATTAAGCGGTGGGCGAGGTTGAGTAGGTCGCGGCCTTTGGCCCAGGTGGCGGGGGTGGTGAGTTTCTTGCGGAGCTTGGTGCTGAGGTTGAGTTCGTTCTTTTCGCACCAGGTGAGGAGTTCTTTGCTGATGGCGGGGAGATCATCGTAGACCTGGTCGCCATAAGTTTTCCAGGCGTGGACCATGGGGTCGCGGAGCTGGCGGTCGAAGCGGAGCTCGGCGATGCGTTCGGGGGTAAGTTGGGCACGGAGGCGCTGGGGGCGTTCTATGGTTGCTTTGTAGTAGCCGAAGTCGTCGTTGCTGAAGACCTTGGCACGGAGCTTCCCTTGCTCTTTATCCGTCTTCTTTGCACCTGCGTCCGCGCCCATATTCACATCCTGGAAGTTCTGGAATGCAGTTTGAATCTCAGTGATGTGCTCAGGGGTGAACTCGCAGTTTTTGGCTCCGAGGTTCTTGCGCAGTTTGGTGTACAGCTCGGAGGCGTCGATGAGGATCACCTTGCCCTTGCGGTCTTTTGCCTTGGCGTTGTTGAGGAGCCAGATGTAGGTTGTAATGCCGGTGTTGTAGAAAAGGTTGTTGGGCATTTGGACGATGCCTTCGAGGAGGTCGTTTTCGATCAGGTAGCGGCGGATATTGCTTTCGCCGCCACCGGCATCTCCGGTGAAGAGACTGGAGCCATTGTGTACGCTGGCGATGCGGGAGCCGATGCCACCGTTGAGCGTGGAAGCTTTCATTTTGGAGACCATCTCCATAAGGAAGAGCAGCTGGCCATCGGAGGAACGCGGCGTAGCGTCGGCCTTTTCTTCGTTGCCCCAGTAATCCTGGAGGGTGACCTCGAAGCGGGGGTCGATGATGGTTTTCTTGTCCTTGATGTACTCCACGTCGCCGGTCCAGCTTTTGCCGTAGGGTGGGTTGGAGAGCATGAAGTCGAACTTCAGTCCGCTGAACTCATCGCTGCGCAGGGTGGAGCCGACGCGGATGTTGGCTGGGTCGTTGCCCTTGATCATCATGTCGGACTTACAGATGGCGTAGGTCTCGTCGTTGATCTCCTTGCCGTAGAGGTAGACATCGCCGGTGGCGCGGATGTGGCCTTCGGGGTCGCTGATGAAGTTCTGTGATTCGGTGAGCATTCCGCCGGAGCCACAGGCGGGATCGTAGATTGTCATGACGCTTGGTAGGCGGTCTTTGATGGGCTCGAAGACGAGGTGGGTCATGAGGTCGATTACCTCACGGGGGGTGAAGTGCTCTCCGGCTTCCTCGTTGTTCTCCTCGTTGAACTTCCGGATGAGTTCTTCAAAGACGTAACCCATGCCGAGGTTGGTGAGTGCGGGGAGTTTGCGGCCGTCTTTATCGAGCTTTTCGAAAGGGGTGAGGTTGATGTTCTGGCTGGTGAATTTTTCGAGTACGGCCAGCAATACGTCTTTGGTGGCCATGTGCCGGATTTGTCGGCGCAGGCTGAATTTATCGATGATCTCTTTCACGTTGTCGCTGAAGCCGTCGAGGTATTCTTCGAAGTTGGCTAGTAGGATCTGAGAGCTGTTGGTGGCAGTGTCGTAGAGCTTACGGAGGGTCCACTTGCTGGTGTTGTAGAACACGTAGCCGGAAGCGTATTCCAGGGCATCACCGTCGATGGTAAACGGGGTAGGGGAGAAGCTTTTGCTGTTGCGGGCTTTGCGGGCTGCTTCGGCTTCCACGTGGTTGCTTTTTTGGAGCTCGAGTTCCTCCAGTACTTTCTCTTTGCCGGGTTCGAGTAAGGCATCGAGCCGGCGCAGGACTACCATTGGGAGGATGACGTCGCGGTACTTGCCGCGGACGTAGACGTCGCGGAGGCAGTCGTCGGCTATTGACCAGATGAAGGATACTAGGCGGTTGTGTGCTTTCATGTTTGGGGGTTGGAGAGGGCCGTATTATTGGGCGGGGGCGCGGGTGTTGGGGGAGGGTTAGAGGAGCGGGGCTGATTGCGGCCGAAGGTAAGTGATTTGAGTTTTGCTGATGCTACCTTCTTCTAGTATCAGAGGATCTCCACTTGTTCATGCGGGGTTCGCTATCGATGTAAATTTTGAACCATTCAATAAAGGCCATCAACTGATACATTGTGGCTTTAGGCCAGTATGGGGTTCCGGTGGTCTTGATGAAGGTGTCGAGCTTCGTGGCATGTGATCCTCGCTGAACGGTGTCGACGAGTGCTCGGATGAGGTTTTTATGGTAGTCTTCCGGTAAATTGTCGTTGTGGAGTAGGAAAGAAGGCCGCTTTGACTTGGGACTCGCTTCGCTATCCAAGCCACCAAGGAAGCGGCTCTGAGCATTTAGGGCTTTGATCTCATAGGGCATGAACTCATATTCCTGAAGGGCTACCATCGCTCTTTCCACCACATTTCGAATTTGGTTGAGGTGCTCGGCGGCTAGCTCATCCTTTTCTAGGGCCTTGAGTAATTTGACTACTTCCGGATAGGTGATATCGCCGAGGTAATCTGCGGTACAAACGGATAGGGTTTGGGCGTATTTTGTACGGATGTGGGCGTCTGGCTGGTCTTCGGCGGCAGTTCTTAGGTCATTGAAAATACGATCGTCATCTTCGGCTATACCTTTCTGATAAATTCTACCAGGGAATACCTTGTGAAAAGTCTTATCGATATCATCTTCTGACTGGCCAGTGAGAACAAAAATATCAAAGTGTTTTTCGAGACTTCCGATTGCGTGCTTGGCCTGTATTGCTGCACTTGTGTCTTCCGTACCTGCAGAATCTCCCTCCTGTTCAAAGAACTTGGCATCAAGAAGAACTGCATCATACTTCGCGGCATTATCCTTAAGTTCTTTCATTCCAGCTTCTAAGGAGGTGAAGCCTTCTAACTTCAGGTTGAACCTAGCTGCTTTAGCTTTAGTGCCACTGAGATCTTCATGTTCGTCGTCGAACCAAATTATGTTATACATAGGGTTTATTTGAGTTAAGTAAGTGGTGTAAGGTTGAAGGTGAAATGAAACTGTACGGGAAAGTCGTGTCTCTCATCAGAGACGAGAATCCAATCCTTGTTTCCAAAATATTCAGCAATCCGGTTGATGTCATAGCCGCCAATTCCTGTCCCCATTTGTTTACTACGAGTGGTGAATTTTGTAATGAACTGTTGCTTCTCTAATTTTCTTGGAAAGGGTACTCCATTATTAGCAACACTCAGAAGAATACTCTGGTGCACCACCGATAGCTTTACTATGACTCGATTTTCATCTTTTTTCTCTGGAAAGCCATGCTTATTGGCGTTCGTAAGTAGGTTTTCGATTAGCGTTTTGAGCAGGCGGAGATTGATCGTTGCGCCTAGTCCCGATAGGTTTTGCTCTCGCGCCTGATCTACTTCAAGGGTGAAGTTGTAGTTTCCCTTGTTGATCTTTTTGACTTCAGCATTTATTTCCCGAACAGAGGTTAGTGTAAGTGGGAATTTTTCGAGTACTAACCCATCTTCTCCTTTCTCTAGAAGCTGGCTGATAAAATTAACATCACGCTTAATTTCTTTTGCGGCTTCCAGAAGGTTGATGCCTTGACCGTAGAAATTCATGAAGCCGGAATTGAGTTCCGCTGCAGCTTCTTCATTTTGGTTTAGGTAATAGATAATATTATCTGCCCAATTGAGAATATTTTGTCTTGGTCGCCCTAGTGTATGCTTTAGTGAAGCAAATTCACGGTATCGCTCTTTGCTTGCACCTGTTGCCAAATCATCACGCTCTTTTTGAAGGCCCTCAATTTCTTGAGCAACTTCCTGAAGCGCTTTTGTTTTTGCGATTTGGTCTTCAATTTTTGGAAGATCAACTCTAATCTTAAGGAAATCGCTTTTTGACAAGCTGGAAATAGTTGTGCCAGTACGGTATGCGGCTGCCTGTTCTTTAACATAGTCTGCTCTAAGCTCGTGCACCAGAAAATTGAGGTTAACCTCATCAGAAGTACTACTATACGCTGCTACTCCATTGGAAATATAAACTGGCTTACCTTCGTAGAAAAAGTAAGTTGGCTTTAAGTTACCTCCTCTTAAAGCTATAAGTATACATGACTGTTGTATAGCTTTAACTTTAGCTGGTAACTTAGTAGGACTATTCACAGTCTCCATTAGGAGACTAGGATTTATATCATCGGCACGCCGCAAATCCTTAATGCGAACTATAGGAGCATCGGCAGGCGTGGGGACTAAATGGCTAGCAGCGGGTTTTAGCAATTTCTTAAGTAAGTCTCCTGACAGGAGGCCGAGAAAGTGACGCTTCGGTAAGAGGCTGTAATTGTCCGCTACAATTTCGTGGATAGGAATTTCTTTGGAGTAAATGCCCTTTTTGCTGTCAATTGCCTCTAAAAGCGCGCTGCTGTTAAATCTTCTTTTTCTCCCAGCAACAGAAGAAAAGAACGTTGAGCCATCAACCATCTTAATTGTATCAGAATGATGCCCATCACCATTAAGAATAATAACAAAGGTTGTGATATTAGTGTTGAAGAGAATCGAAGAGGGCAATTGTATGATCGCTTCTATAAAACCACCATCAATAAGTTTTTGGCGAAACAGAAAATCTTGTCCTCCTCCGTTTAATCCTTTCTCCCCGATCAAGAACACACCGCGGCCATTTTCTTGAAGGCTGTTAATGCATTCATGAATGCAGAACTGCTCTATTGTCATGCCATAAAATCGGAAATCATGTTTCCAGTAATGATCACAATATCCACGCTTAGAATTAAACTGGAACTCCCGTATTTTTACGTTGATAGTGTTTTAGCCCCCAGTTAGCTCAGACTCGATTACAGTTTCAAAACTGTAATTTTAACCATGTCAAAACGCAAATTCTCCAAAGAGGAGAAAATCACCATCATCAAAGAAGCCTCCACGAACGGCG
>Ga0306864_1000425_pt1 | contig 19806 bp, 18 predicted proteins | sample AntRauTorckE5430_FD_190448 | JGI IMG/M metagenome (GOLD analysis project Ga0306864, IMG submission 190448) | Saline lake microbial communities from Rauer Islands, Antarctica - Metagenome Torckler E5 #430 (v2) (version 2) | ecosystem: Environmental > Aquatic > Non-marine Saline and Alkaline >...
GGCGTGTTAATGATGTAGTTGCGAATAAAAGCTGTGAAAAATAAAGATCGAAAAGAAAAGATTTTGAGAAAGTTGAGTCCCGTAAAAGTTCGAAGGGTGGTCGCGGTTAAAAAGAATCGGTAATACTCACTTTGGATCAACAGAAAAATTTCCACCCTTCGTAAATACCATAGTGTTTCTCTTCAAGCGAAATTGCGTTGAATAAAATCGATTCCTTTTCGTTATATTTATGATGTCTGCTATTAATGTGCTACACATTCAAATAAAGTTTTACTGGGGAGTATTTCAAAAGTTACTTCTGCTTCTGTGAGAAAAATAATGTCTCCCTCCTTCCATTACAAGCCCAGCACCTTGCCTTGTTCCTGATATAGTTGGAGTGCATAGTCATAAAGTTCAAGATCCAACAGATTGTTTCCTCGCAGAATTCTCCAACCTGTCGTTTCCTCCTCCGCAATGGCATGTTTATTCCTATTCGATCCTCCTGTAAGAAAACCTTTTAAGCAATGTCTTTGATCGATCGAAAGAGGGTCTTTATCCCATCCAAGGTACTTGCTGAATCTTTCAAATGAATTTTCCATATCAACTGTGAGACCCACCAGGACTTTTCTTCTCAAGATTTCCTTCCCTACTTCCAAGTGCTGTCTAGTCACTGCTCCAGTCATTTCATTTGTGAGAAACCGAGTCATCCAATTGTTCTCTGCAAACTCACTAATGGCATAATCCTCAAATGACATTTTTTTCAGCTTTTCACTAAAAGTAGGTTCCCAATCAGCCTTTTTTAAGTAGTGGAAAAGGCTGACTGCTCGCTCAACTGGGTGCCGGAAAAGGCAAAAGGCTCTACCTTTATGACTTGTATTGTTGAAAAGTTGAGAAGCTTCATGGAGAAGGGGAGAAAATATGACATCTGATAAACCACTCTCAACAAGACCCATGGAAATGGCTCTTTGAATGCCTTGTGATGAGGTTGTATCAACTGTACGGAAGAGTAGACGACGATGTTAATTGATGCGATAACTAGAAGCTGGAATGCGATCAATAATAATACAATCCTCTTACCATTCACGTATTCAATTGCTCCACCGGATAAATGGACCTTTTGAATTACTTGATCGAGTTGATGTCCTTCTAAAATTCCAGATTCCGACGCTTCTACTTTTTTGAGGCACATTCCTGCAGCATCTTTAGTGGTGGTCCCTCCAGACTTGAGAATATGCCAAAAGAAAGGAACGTCAGAAGGTGAATGTGGCTTGTCGATATCCGCAAGAAGTATATCCAAGTTTCTCGGAATAGTAAGCGCCGGATTGGGAGGTGTATACTTTGTTGGATTGAAAGCACTTCTAGGGACATCGAGGTATGCCTTTTCCACCCTTCTGAGCATCGCTTGCGTCTCAGCAGGATCAGGTGTTCCCATTCGTGGTTTTAGTAGTTCATCTATAGCGCCTTGAGCTTCTGGTAAATCAGTGAGAACACCAGGACGCGGTCTGAAATGATTCTCCCACGTAATAAATGCAGTAACTAAGGAGCCTATAATAAAGAATCGCGCAAATCGTAACGTCTTCCCGAAGTTTCTTGCAGAGTTGCTACTTTCCAGTTGAAAAGCCTTTGTGGAACGTCTCTTCAGATCAGCACTAGTTTCCAATCGCCCTGCAGAAGAACCCAAACGAGGTGAGCCCGGAGGCGAGCCCCTGCGTCTCGCCATTGTACGAACATGTATTGAATCTGGAAAACCGCAATGTTCATCTTCACGAGCCGCCATTTTCTTGGTCCCGGCGCAAGTGTGAGAAGATAATATCTTTATTTGAGTTGACTTTTTCCAGAACCCCATTACTCAATGAGCGCTTTCTGTTTCCGGAGTTCAGGATAAATAATCGGTGACTAAGAACTAGCTAGGCACCTTCTTTAAACATAAGTAGACCCACTGGTGAGGTACTGTTTGATAACAGACTTACACCTCACAAGCGGAGTATCTGGCAGAGATAGCTGCCATTGTTGAAGTCCAATACTAGTCACATCCAGAATACAGAAACTCCGTCGCCCAGTGCCCGATGCCCGATGCCCGGTCGGCCCCGGCTGGCAGAAGAGAGAGGGGAACAAAGAACAAAATGATGGCAATGAAAATGAAAGTCCCGGCACAAATATTTTTATATTTTGGACTAAAATAATCCCTATTCGCTGGGGACTACCAAACTGACATTTCGAATTTTAGTATTTTAGTGATTTGCATTTCAGTCTTTCAATACAACAATGATGTGCAAGGGCTTTCGGTGGGTTGTTTTGTGGGTTTGTGATGGAGATGTTGCTTCTATCCTGCAGCATAAGGAGAAGGAATGACATATTATGGATAGGGGCAGGTGCGAGTTTAGTTCTTCTAATGACAATCATGGAGATCTCCCTGATCGGGGCTACAAATGTTCCAGAAGGACTCGGAAACGCGTGCACATTTTATGAAGACTTTCATGTGGAAGATTATGATTGCACTTGTAACTAATTAACATAAACCTTGTCCAAAGTTATCACATTTTTAGTAAGTAAACATTTAATGCAATTATGCTTCGCGGCAAATGTGACTTCAAAAGTAGTAAACTCGTGCCGGCTCCCTTGTGTAATTATGCGAAGAGATTGCTAAACTTCGTCACAAGGCAATCCATTTTCATCGTATTCAAAGTCCTCAATGATTTGGGCCATTCTGCCTTCCTCTTCACCGAGGCTAGCCATCATTGAAACCCACAAGCTAGACTCTGAAACCCTCATATTACCAGCACCATGTACAAGACATGAACCACTAAAAGTAATCTCAGGTGGACCCGAACAGGGTATCCAATAGCCCTTCTCTATTTCCCCTTCAAGCTGACCGGGTTCCCAACAGCTAGCTCCAACTACGAATGAGAAGGATTCTTCTTGCATACCATTGTCAATCACAGACTGTGAAGCTTTTATGATATCACCACCAAAATAAATGGCCGAATCAGTATCTATGGCGGTACTTTTGACAATGTCCGTTTCTGCTTCCGTGGAAGATGCATCATTGGCCATTGATAAAACTGTTCCACCTAGCTTCCATTTTTCTTCCTCGTCCGTGGTTGAAGTCCTAATTATCTGTACGCTCATATTAACAGGTCCCCCATTTCGAACAGTACTATCACCAAAAGCCACCTTTATTCCTTCAGGGAGACAATCGTGCCGGATGACTTCTCGCAATGTGCGGTGTCGAGTCTGATCAGAATCACGATTCGGAACACCCGTTTTCAGAGATTTATTCACAATGAGCCCATATGTTCCACCCGTACTTTCATCCAGATCAAGATCATCTTCTTTCTCACCATCATCTTCCGGACGCGATACAGTGTGCTGAAGAATGCAAATGACAGATTTGGCAAAACATCCAGTCAACAGTGGGTGAGCAACGAGTAAAGTACCTGTCTTGAGATACGCCGATGCGGGTTCCAACGGTAACGGTATAATATCCTTTGCAACCAGGTTTTCAAATTTTCTCTTGGGCTCATCATCATCTTTATCTTCATTGTCCTCCAAATCCAAACCAAGCGTTTCAGCCCAAACCAATTTTTTCTGCAATTCCTTCAATGCCAAGAAAGCAGTATCCCTTCGATTTTTTTCAGAATAAGAGTCGGACAGGGAATCATCCAATCCACGGAATTCCCGCTTTATCACTTCTTTCAACCTAGTCATGGCACTTCTTTCTTCTCGCTTGACTTGTGAGGGGAAGTTCATGTGCGCTTTCGATCCAATGATCTCCCTCAAGAGACCTTTGTAGAGGAATATATGCAAGGGTTCTTCTACTATTGGTCCATCATTGGCTTGCTTACTATCAGATTCCCTTCCGCTTTCTACATAATGGTCAATAATCTCTCTCTGTTTCCTCTGTTCCTTTAGTATTGTATAGGGTATGGATAGATCCCTTGCTTCTTCAATGGAAATGGCGACATCTATATCTTGATGGGTGGACGAAGACGTGTCCTCATCGGACTTGTTGGATACTAACTGTTTCGCCACTGCATAGTTGATATCATCATCTGATCCCGAACGGTAAATAAGGGATGAAAGAATTGGTCCGTGCGTAGGTGAAGTGTAGTGTTTTGTAGTCCGAAGAAGTGTTCTATAAAGGGTTTTGGATAAAGCTTGGTGTGACATATTATTTGTTATTTGAATTTCAGATAATTTCTTTGAACAAAAAATATTGACAGTGGATTGGATGAGCAGCAAACTTTATTGGAATTAAGGAGAACCTGCTATGAGTGTCGAGGGTGATCGTGGTGGTGTAGAGAGATGTATATGCTTGGTTGATAGGGCTGCTTGACTTGGGAAGAATGAGGACCATGTTGTTTTTCATCAGTTTCATATTTCGTATTTCGGTTTGAAGGATACTCATAACCTCCAACAATATAAGGCAGTTATTTGAAATATCTCTCTGGTGAAGAGAGTGAAGATAACATTTAACCGTCATTAATTGCGAGATATCCGTTACAAATAAATCGCAACTCGCAAGAAGGACCAAAATAAATGCATCAAAAGAGCATCAAGCAAAAGATGCAACACATGGAAATTCGAACAGAAACACAAAAACAATGATGGGTCTCATCAACAGGAAAAAACAGCATCAACATTCTAAATCAGAAGATCCTTCTGATCAAACTGAAAATTCATCATTGAAGACCAGAGACGACTGTAATAATAATGTTGTCAAACAGTTTTTTATCGCATTACTCCTCGCCCCTGTCCTCTACTATACCTTCGTCATTGCATCCAGCATCCGAGAAGCCGACATTAGTCGTCAGAATGCTCGGAAATATGACTTCAACTGGTCACAAGAAAGAGATGGCCTCAGTTTAATAATTAATTTTGGATCAGACGATGATGTTTCTGGCTTGCCATACAATCTCGGTCCTCACAGAGTTGCAGTTTCCTTGTATCGGGAGCAGGATCTAGTTAACTGTCAAGACAATTTACCTGTACGGTTGCGAATCATAGGCGATGCACTCTTGGAAATCCCCCTGTCCAAAAGTGAATCATATATAAAAGAAGAATGGAAATATGAAGATTACTTGACAGGATCCTTCAGCTTGCCTATCGAAGGATCGTACAAAGTGGAAGCTACATGGGAAGGATGTGCAGCAGGGAGTCCCAGTAAGGAAACGAGGGAATATGATTTCAAGGTGGTAGGGAAGAAGGAATATACTCCAAAGATTGTCGATGGAGTGTCTTTCACAAATGGAGCTTGGATTGCGGCTGGTAAGGTCAAGTATGATAAAATTATATCAGCGTCACCTTCATTCACTGGTCAACAATACCTATGGGCAGACCCAGTAAAGGTGGCAGAAGGGAAAGAAATGACTGTACTGGAGGGCAGGGAGAAGTCGATAGTCCTGAAAGAGTCAATAGTGGCAGATGATACATCCTTTTATGAGTTCACACAGCTGAGCAACTATGAAGTGGTGTGTTGGATTGGCAGCAAATCTGCTGAAGATATCTGGGGATCATTCAAATCACTTCGTGGTCAATTATTTCCGCATCAGCGTCCGTTCAAGTTTCACTACTATCCAGCAACGAGTTTTACTCAACCTGATCCTGACAAAGGCTGGTCTACTTCTTTTCGTAAATGTAAGCACATTTTGATATCATTGGATGAACCTGACGAACCACTCTCGCAGCATGAATACAAGAACCAAGTCACCACATTCATCAAGCATCTTCTCAATGCATTCGATGAGGAACACACATTCCCAGCTCTGATTTGGATGTTCACGACCATGGAGTCACCTGTTGATACAAAGAACTGTCATGATGCGTACATGGCAAGGTCATCAACAGAACATCCATGCAATGTTGTGTTGAAATCTATGTTCAGATCTATGTTCAGATCATCGCCATTTCCAAGTCGAGTGAGACTATTGGATAACACAGACTTGACGTCAGCGAAGATGGGAGAGGATAGGGAGAGTATATTGGCAGCTATAGCGTTGCGAGTGTTTGTCATTGTAGGGCATCAGGTGAAGACTTGGCGTGATGTGGGTCAAGTTGGAGGCATAAAAGGGCTCACGAAGAATGGCGTGACAGAGCCGAACTATGAGTTGGTGAGCTATGATTGGACTCAGAAGCTTGCTGACTAACAATTGATGATGGTAGGGTAATTCATGAAACCCTGCTTTCAGACGAATAAAACTGTTTTTGCTGACCAAAGAGTATTAGGTTGGTTAGGTTTCCAACACGACCACGACGAAAAAAAGCACAAAGTACTGCCCTGCGCACAAATGAAGAAGGATCCTTGTAATAGTCGATGTATAAAATTTTGTTGCTACAACCATCGTATAGAATAGTCCATAATTCAGCAGACAATGCAAACGAATCATACGTTTTATATTTGAACAGTTTATTCTGCAATAATCACAAAATTTCAGTATTGACGATGATAATGACTTGAAGTTCAATCGATGTATTTGGCAGGAATAATTGAAATTTGTTCAATGGATATTTTCGAAAAAATGAGCAAAACCAGGCAAAAGAAGAAAATAGCTAATATTCAGGCTAAAACTCTTTGATTTTCGTCGTATCCTGTCGTATCAAGGTTTTCTCAGGTGCCAACAACAACAACACTACGAATTGCATATTACAATTGTAGTTTTATGGTCTTGCGTTTGAGGACTGGCACATTTTCTAAAACAAATGGTACCTCATCCGCAACTAGAAGATGATTGCCCTTCAGATTCAGAACAGAATTCGGCAAACGCAGGAGATGCACTAGAGATAGACGAAGGGGAGAATCAGCTTGAAATTAAGGCAGAGGGAGGATGCCTATTGGAAAAGGCAACATTTCTCTACGAACAGGACAAGCTTGGACAAGTGAAGGTTGTACTAGAATCCGTAGACCCTGATATTCTAGAAGAGAAGCATCATGTCATGCTCAGGCGCGCAGAAGAAGCCGAAAAGCTCGTGAAAGACATGAAGGCTAAGCCAGAGGGTGGCTCGTGGGTTGATCAAGGGATCTCCCGCGGTAAATTTCCTACACGCATCCTATACCGCTTGGAAGAAGGAGAAAACAAAGTAGAATTGAGAGCAAGATGTGAAACACCGATAAAGAAAGATCTTCTGGAATCCTTGTTTTGCGTTCTCAACGAAACAGAATTGTATAAAACTTGGCTTCCGTCCTTCAACGTTCCAAGATTCAAAATTACCGAATGCCGCAAGCTGAAGCAGATTGGACGGGTTTCGCAGATTTTAATTGTAGTTATGGAATTACCCTGGCCAATGGCTACAAGAGAAGTTGTCATTAGTGCAGCTGCATTTGATGATATTGAAGAAAACGGACACATTGGCATAAAAATGAAAAACATTGAGTCAAAGGATGATGAGACTGTACCAGAGGCTACATCAAAAACTGTTAGGGTGGATATGGATGGTGGTTTCCTCTTTGAAGCCTGTCCAAAGGACCACCCAGCATTGCAGTATGTCAACAAAGAAGAAGACGATGAGCATATGCTCGTTACATTTACAGCGCTGATCAACCCCAATATGAAAGTCTTGCCGCAGTCATTTCTAAACTTCATTGTGAAGACTGCGCTAGGGACATGCTGGAAAATCTTGCTACAAATTGCGCAAGATGTCAAAGATGGAAAGAAACCAGACCATACAAGTGCTATGGCAAGAAAGAGAGACGAGCTTTACGATTATATCAAAGAGAGAGTAGAAGCCATGCTTGCTACTTTGAAGTCCGTTGATAAAATCGGTGCATGAGAGCATTTTGATGGCAGTGGAGTACAAACCACTCCATTAGTAATGGTTTTACGTATTACTTGAAACAAGAACAGACAAAAATGTGGCAACCAACGCCGCCGGCCGCCGCAGTCTTTTTCTTTAGCATTTTTAAAAGCCTTCTGTTGTGACACAGCGGAAACTTTCCTCCATTCAATGGCCTAAACATAGTCACAGGTTGGTTGGAATAGGTCACATCATGATAACACCAATTGTCGATTGGATTCTTCTACAATTCAAGTCTTGTGGGATTTCTTTCTGTTCCCGGTTTGAGATTATTCATTAGACTATAGAGATACAGTGAATAATGCAGAAGTAAAAATAATAGACTTTCATTAAAATATGACGTTGTCCGTTGTCTTGTAAAAGCAGCATTGGTGTATTGGGTATTAGTAAAGAAAAGTATGCATGCGTGGGCTAATGACAGGAATACCATCGAATTAGAGCTTCGCCACATATTACAAACATTTTGCAAAGGAATGCATTAGGACAAGACTCAGTATTTTATTGGGAGGATTTGCAAAGTGTATAACCTTAATCCAAGAACACTACGCCTTTTACATGACAGTCCCCAACAAAGAAGTACTCAATGAGGATGGGATAATTTCAATTTTATGCCTTTAGTTTGCAATAGTGACCGCCTTCTCACGATCCAAGTATGGATGTAGCACTCCAAAGCGTATCTCTAAAACCAATGCACAAATCGACAATATTGCTAACATTCCGGTCCACATCAACGTATGACTATACTGAGAAGGGATGTTCTCCTTCACTTGCCGGACACGAAGATAATGCATAGCAAAGGCACTAAATGCGGTGAGAATACCTCCAAGCATAATACCCATACCAGCATGTTCAGCTCTAGTATCGCCTGATCCGACAGACATGAGACCTATTCCTCCAATCGATAAAAGCCATGCATTATTGAGAGCTGCGAACAATGTTCTCTCCATAGCGAGAATCAATGACAAATCTGGATGATTATCAAAGGATAATGAATCGTGAGTAGGTAGCGTCCGTTGTGTGATGGAATCAGAGTTGCAATTTGAAACAACCCTTGTCATTTTGCTAGCAGGTGCATTTTCTAGTCTATTGTCATTGGACTCAACATCACTATCTAGGATAGCTTCTACGTCGTTCCCCCCGTCTGTAACTTTCCATTCGACATTTCCTTGTGGGGGTAGCAACCAGCTTGCTGTTGTTTTCAAAATTTCTGGCATTGATAAATTGATGGATCCTCCATCAGCGGAATCTTGATCGTAATTGGAAGTTCTGAGGGGTAAATTAGACGGAGAACGGATTCCGTTTGAAGGTCTCTTGATGAGAAACATTTTTGTAAATAGTTATAGTGGCAGGATTGAAATTTGTGTGAAAGTGAAGAGTGCGAGCGTACGCGTAGCTGTATTTTGCGACTTCGAGGTATGTGCGTTGAGTAACAATGAAGAGACAATGAAGAGGCGTGACCCTTCTCTCTCTCTAACACAGGCCTAACACCCATGTGCTACTTATGCATGATCGATTGGATTACAAGATTGAGATTATTACAGAGAGATTTATTATCTAGAGTCCTGTGTGACAAGATTTCGCGGAATTCAGGCATATTTAATAACTCGTTGCACGACACGTATCGAATTGCTTCCGTTGAATCCTCTTCTGTTGATCGTGCGCTGTAGTTGTAGGTTGGAGTATCAAAGCGGGACCAAATATTAGATATCAATCATTGTCACACGTTACAGAACGACATTTATGGTCAAGACACGACTGCATAGAAACATAATTTAATCAATTTTATTGGCATTTAATTACTGTTGTTGTCTACAACGAATTGAAGAGAAAGTGGAGGGTGAAGGAGGCGAAAATGGAAGATTGAAGGTGGAGCATTACATTTCCTATGAAAAGAACGTGATTTTAAGAAGAATCCACGTAATAAATAGCTCCCCTTCTACTTGTGTTCCCAGGATGTGGGGACAATATTTTAGCTTATCTTGGCATTAAGACTACAGTTGTGATAGCGATTTGTTATTTATGAGGAATAGACAAATGCATCTGAGCTGCAACGCCCCATTTCGTGAATTACCCTACTATAACCAATTCTAAGTCAGCAAGCTTCTAAGTCCAATCATAGCTCACCAACTCATAGTTCGACTCTGTCACGCCATTCTTAGTTAGCCCTTTTAAGCCTCCGACTTGACCTTCATCACGCCAAGCCTTCACCTGATGCCCTACAATGACAAACACTCGCAACGCTATAGCTGCCAATATACTCTCCCTATCCTCTCCCATCTTCGTTGACGTCAAGTCTGTGTTATCCAATAGTCTCACTTGACTTGGTAATGGCGATGATCTGAACATAGACTTCAACACAACATTGCATGGATGTTCTGTTGATGACCTTGCCATGTACGCATCATGACAGTTCTTTGTATCAACAGGTGACTCCATGGTCGTGAACATCCAAATCAGAGCTGGGAATGTGCGTTCCTCATCGAATGCATTGAGAAGATGGTTGATGAATGTGGTGACTTGGTTCTTGTATTCAAGCTGCGAGAGTGGTTCGTCGGGTTCATCCAATGATATCAATATATGCTTACATTTACGAAAAGAAGTAGACCAGCCTTTGTCAGGATCAGGTTGAGTAAAACTCGTTGCTTGATAGTAGTGAAACTTGAACGGACGCTGATGCGGAAATAATTGACCACGAAGTGATTTGAATGACCCCCAGAAATCTTCAGCGGATTTACTGCCAATCCAACACACCACTTCATAGTTGCTTAGCTGTGTGAACTCATAAAAGGATGTATCATCTGCCACTATTGACTCTTTCAGGACACGGTCATTTCTTTTCCTTCTGCCACCTTTGCTGGGTCTGTCCATAGGTATTGCTGACCAGTGAATGAAGATAACGCTGATATATCTTTATCATACTTGACCTTACCAGCCGCAATCCAAGCTCCATTTGTGAAAGACACTCCACCGACAATCTTTGGAGAGTATTCCTTCTTTCCTGCGTCACATGCTTCCTCGTTTCCTTAATATTTCCTGCGTCACATTCTTCCCATGTAGCTTCCACTTTGTACGATCCTTCGATAGGCAAGCTGAAGGATCCTGTCAAGTAATCTTCATCTTTTTCTTTATTTTGGACAGGGGGATGTTTACCAGTGCATCTCCTGTGATTCGCAACCATATTTGTGGATTAAAACATTTAACATCTTGAAATGATACTACTGCAACTCTGTGAGGGTCGAGTATATGACTGGTGCCATCTTCATTCGATGTCAATTCAATTCTTGCAGCGAATGCATCGGGAGATTCAATCATTGCAAAGTAGAGGACAGGGAAGAGAATCAATGCCAGCACAATCGTCCTGATAACATTATATCCTTTTCCGCTTCTAGATACAATTTTTGACTCATTCAGCATTTTCTGCACTTTTTCTTCATTGTGTGCTTTCTTTCTCTGGATTAATGCCATTGATTTGAATTGTAGATCTCGCCTTTCTTAAGGACACACATCATGTACCTATTTATGATACCTACATGCTACACTTCAATATTCAATATCTAATATCTTTGTACCACGCAATTTGAATGATGAGGAGGAGGGAGAAGGGAACTTTTTGGCGAAATCGGTATTCTTATTTTTGTGTTCTTGTGACATCTTGAAAGGCCTTTTGTTCAGAATCCTGTATTATCTGATTATTGCATGTATTTTCTTCGCATTCTTTTGGCTAAAACCAAGATTAGAGATTGGTAAAACAGATTAAGTAGTAAGTAGACCCATTCAGATATAAGAATTTGTTTCTATCTTATAAACAATGGACGAATCTATAGAAGAGGAAATTGAGTGTTGCTGCATCCAGAAACAAATCCTTGATCAACTCGCTGATTCGTTAATTCCAATAAAGGCAATCTTTCTATCGAAAAAGCTTGGGCTAGAGAGATCAATAGTGAACAAGGCCTTATATGGTTTAGATCGCTCTGGAAAGGTTGCATCAACTCCTGGCAAGCCACCTTTGTGGGCTTACAAGCGTAAACACAGTCATATTTCAGACCGAGAAAAATCCTTATCAGGAATTATGACAAAGCATGGAATTCCAATGAGTTCACATTCGATTGCCTATGAAATGCAAGAATCGAAGACAACAATTAATCGGATCCTCTATGATCTGGAAAGAGATGGAAAGGTTCATCGCTTACAAATTTCTCCACCAATCTGGGTTGTTTCATCCTCCCAAGAGAAGAAGCGCAAATTCGACGCATGTGCTGGCATAGAGGAACAAGTACTAGATACTAGAACAAATCAAAAGAAAAGGAAGCATTCACCCCACGACAATGCGGATTCGCCACCATCTATGAAGCAAAGCCATGATGATGGGATACGAAATTGTCGCGAGCTGGTAGATCCACAGCTCGCTGTAGAGATAAGTGATGCAGTTTGGAAGAAATACGAACATGTGTTTCTTGGCAAAAATGATCGTCAGAATACAGTTCTTGCTGGCTATGTTGTTCGGAGAACAGAGGATGGAAAATCTGGAGATTTTGAAGTTATTGCGCTCGGGACTGGAACAAAATGTTTGCCTGGTGACAAATACACTCTTGATGGCACAACCCTTCACGACTGCCATGCTGAAATAATAGCTAGAAGAAGCCTCTTACGCTGGTTATATAAACAATTGAGTACCGTTGGAGATGATGATTCCTTTGCAACAACATGCGAAGAATGTATTGAGGGATTTCCATTTGTCTTGCGTCCTTTTGAATTATGGCTCTACACGTCTCAATGCCCATGCGGTGATGCAGCTATTTTTTCTAGGAGGGATACTGGAAATACTCATAAAGCTACCCATTGCGGAATGTTTCGCTTAAAGTCTGCAGAAGGAGCAGGTGGTACTGCAATTGGTATATGTGAAGAGTTGCAGACTTTCGACGGTCTTCAACTCGGTGATACGGCTAAAAATCATACGTGCTCTGATAAACTTGCAAAGCGATGCTTTCTAGGCATTCAAGGTGCTCTCTTGTCCCAACTTGTCAAACCGCTTTATATGACAGGAATTGTTGTTGGAGATATTTTTGCACATGGTCCTATTCGTCGAGCGTTGTGCTGTCGATCCCAAATCGCGTTAACAGGAGTAGATACACTCAACGACTTGTATCAGTTGCACCATCCACGAATTGGCAATGCGCCATTGTCCACGAGAAGAAAAATGCAGATTGAGAAAGTTCGCACTAAATTGTCATCTAACTGGGCAGCTGGTGATAAAGAAGTTGAAGTTATAAATGCGACGACTGGACGAGTTGAGAACGGCACCTTGTCTAGACTTTCCAAGAAATCCCTTTTTGAAAGATTTCGCAGTTTTGTGCCCTCGTCATCAACGTTGACGTATGAGAAATGCAAAAGTCACTCTCTTCAGTACCATGCTGCAAAACAAGGGTGGAAAGATGCCATGCTTCTAAAGTATAAATCTCAATGGACATCCAAACCTAAGGAGGTTGACGATTTTTTATAAAACTGAGGTTACGATGTTCACAAAACTGTGATGACCGAATTTCATTCCTTTAAATACTCCCTCTACATTTAAAACTTAAAACAAGATACCTGAAAAATCTGAATGTCTCTAAATACTCAAATACACTTGAACAAACAACACATACAACAACATTTTTTTGAGTCAGAACCGTGGCAAAGCTCTGGATTGGGACTGTCAACATCGTGTATAGTCAAAGAATCGCCATCGAGTAGTCTATGCTGTGAATAGATTTGTTGGCATCCTGATCGAGACAAAATTCACAGCAACATCATCAGACAACAACAAACAACAGTAGTGAGTGGTGAATGGTGAATGATTTCAGCTCATTCTTCTCCCCTGACCCCTGACCTCTGATAGCTGATACTACTGTAGCTTGTAGCTCTGATAGCTCACGTGTGTGTATCTGATGTGTCTCTCTATTGTCCCGCAATAATGTATCCACGATAACCTGGTATTTATTTCAACAGACGAAATGAAAATGTTTTCTTCTCTTCTCATCATTTTCAATAATTACTCCAATAGACATAATACCTCTAGTCGCTAGTACCGTTCACAATACGCACAGCAGCAATATCCCTGAAAGCAATGCCAGGTTTTATCCGTTCATCGATCGTAGCCTACATAGCAGTGGTCAATTTGACATTTGCAACTGCGTTTTCGGTTCCTGAAAGAGGTGGGCTCCTGCGTTACTCCTGCTCTTCCTCTTCCTTATCGTTGCCAGTAGAAGCTCCTCCTGCTTTCGCTCTCCAGGCAGCAGCAGCAGCAACGACACTAGACGCACAGACTACAGTGAACAGTTCGCCTAATCTGACTCCCACCGGCGGTGATTTGAAAGCATGGGCTAAGGGATTCACGACTTGCCCCAGTGAACTTCCTCCTACCATCTTGGACCTTGATCTCCCCGCAGATTTTCCAATAGGGACTTACTATAGAAATGGACATGCCAGGTTTGAAGCTGATGATGGAACCAAAGTGCTCCATCCTTTTGACGGGGACGGGATGATCGTTGCCATGACATTCGATCCAGAGAAGAAACGGATGCTGTTTCGAAATAAATTTGTCGAAACGAAGGGATATATGGAGGATAAAGCAACTGGGAAAATGTCAGCAAGAGGACTGTTTGGAACAATGAGATCAGGTGGTATTCTTGCAAATGCTTTCAGGATGGATTATAAGAACGTGGCCAACACAAATGTCGTCCACTGTGGAGATTCGCTCTATGCTCTGTGGTAAGACAATCTATCTTTACTCAATTCTCGTGCTATGGTAGAATGAATTTATTTGATTGGATATCCAACCCCTCCCTCCATCAATACACAAACATCATAGGGAAGGTGGTCTTCCATATTGTCTGAATCCTCTCACACTCGAGAACAAAAATGGCCCTGGACTTGCTGGTGAGACTGATCTGGATGGATTGACTGTGACTGATAATTTTTCCGCTCATTTAAGGTATGATCCGAAGAACAAATCCTATGTTAATTTTGCAGTAAAATTTGATCCTATCGTTGGTTCTACAATCACTGTCTTTGAATTGGATCAAGAGACGTTTAGATCCTCCAAGCCTTCATTTCCGTCTATTATCTCGGAGGGACCTGGGCTTATTCATGACTTTATTATTACCGATAATTATTGCATCTTCAACATTAATGAGTGCAGCCTAGATGGGAAGAATGGCTTGAAAGCATTGTGCGGGTTGTCAGGCTTTGCTAGTGCGATTGATATTGATGTATCTGCAACACAGACATCTATTGTTTTAATCCCAAGAAATCTGTTTGACGAGACTGAAGGGGTGACTGGCATTGACTACTTGACAGATGAAAGAATATCAGTATGCCGAGTTCCAAACCATTTTAATTTTCACTTTGGAAATGCCTTTGAGGACGAAGATGGTAATGTCGTCTTTGATACTGTGCAGACAACCGAGATTGATCTCAGTGGAATGTCAGATTTGAACGATGTTCCAGTTTGGGATCTTCCTGCACCCTTCGATCTGATAACACCCAACACCCTGGTCAGATACACGATCGATGTCAACAATAAATGTATTTCATCAATGACCGCACCAAAAACACTTTCAACCAGGATTCCCGAGTTCCCCTCGTTGCCTAAAGAAATGAGTGCGAGAAAACATAGGTATCTTTATCCAGTGGCAGCGCACAAACAAATAAAAGTGGATTTGAATAAAAAAGGGTCTGGACCAGCTGGTGCTCTACAAAAAGTTGACACTGAGAATCCTGAGCTGACCGAGACGTTTACATTCGAACCATATGAGTTTCCAGGTGAAGCAGTCTTCGCAGCAAAGGCAGGTAGGGATATTACTCAACCAGGACAGGAAGATGCTGGGTATCTGCTTGTTCATATTGTCAACGGTAAGGACATAACCACTGATTTCGCAATTTTTGACGTCGAAGGAAAGGGCAGTTTGGAGAAGGGACCAATCTTGAGGCAAGAACTACCCACTTTCTTACCGCATATGCTGCATGGCAACTTTTTTGATGGAGTTACTTTTGATTTCGAATCTGCTAGCAAGTTGTCATAGATTTTCCTAAACACACATGCCATTTGATCTTTGAGAGGTGCTACAGCTGAACTGTACCGCGTACTCATGCGCCTAGCGTTAAGCTTATCGTTACGAGACTCGACTTCGAATGTTATCAAGTAAACCTGGAAAAGTCCAAGTTGTATGTGGGTTAGCTAATAAAAGAAAAATCATGAGGACAACTTTACCATCCTTTTTCGTTTCGTAGACCAAGCACCAACTGCACAATCGCTACATAAATTTCGAGAATCACACTGGAAGTTCAACACAGAGAAAAGACTAGCTAGTAATCATGTACTACCGACGAAATTGGAAGAAAACAAAATATGAATCTTGAAGCATCTTCAATTGGATTTTTTTGTGCGGGTTAAAAATCTTCATTGGTGTACTTCAATTTCCGACAGAGAAGTATCATTCATATTGAATATGTGCGATGCCACCAAATAATTAAAGCACACAATCCTGCAATTGAACCTACGAATACACTGTGCATTATAACTTTTTATACTCTGCTATGGTATTTGAGTTGAAAGATACGTCATCTAACTTCTACGATTAAATTTCCATTAATATTCAGCTCGGTCGTCATCCTATTAAAAACCTGAAATACCTGCTGTAGAAACATAAACGATGTGGGCATTGTATCTATCAATTATCAAATAATTAAACGAAGATGATGGCATGACGAAAGGAAGTTAGCAAACAAATTTGAAATATCGTTCCATTTTCAATAGCTTGAATTAAAAAAAAAACGGTATCAATTTTGGACGGTTAAAAAAATATCTTCATCGACGTGTCAGAATTTAAATACTGTGAAAATGTGTACTATGACCTGATAAAGCATTCTTATTCAGTCTTATTTTATAGTATAATAGCACCATAACCTAATAAAACATTCGTACTTATGATGCTGGGAACAGTAAAGAAGACAGAACGTTCTTGCTGTCTGCTGTTCAACTGTGACTCACTATGATCTTATTTGTAAAGCAAGCGAGTCGACATCATTACTCATTATTCATAATCCTTAACAAATAGAGAACATGAAAATCACAGCACCTTCACTTCTAGCCCTCCTCAGCTCCTCTCAAGCAAATATCTTTACTAGCTATTCGCTCACAGGAACAGATCTGCCCGAATCCTCTGTTGGCTCTTTTGGCATTCAATGCACAGTTGCCGAAGTCCATGGCCTTTCACCTCCTGGAATGCACCCTGTGCACAAAAAATATTCTTGTAGCATAGATGATGATGATGATGATAGTGCCATTCTTTTTTTTGACAATGACGCTTCTCCTCTTCTAGGCCATGATTTTGAACCGGGTCATACTAAAATGAAAATATCATCCTCTGCGATCTCATCTAATGGTATCATCAGTGTTGAGCAAGCCATGCGACCCGGGACTGCTTTAATTAGCAATAGCCACGAGCGAAGACTTTCAACTCGCCAAGCCGGTACCAAGACTGTGTTGGTGGTGAGAATTGTTGACAAATTCGGAAACAAGCCAGCACAAAACGAGACTCGGCTCTACGATGATTGGTTCAATGATTCGAACAACTTGAAGGAGCGCTATAATGACTGCTCAAATGGAAAACTACAGCTTGTACCCGCAATTGGATCAGGTATGACACATGGTGTACTAACTGTTGAGGTGCACAGTAGTGAGTACGGTGGCGACCTCAGTTCCATGACATGGCAGGAATGTGGTGATATTGGGGCACGTGGAGCGAGTGGAATAAACAGGGATTTTGTCGCATACATCTGTCCTGATTCAGTTAATTTTGAAGGGGCAGCTGCTTGGGGAGCAATGGTAAGTGTGGATTCTAGATTTTTCGATGACTTTAAAATAGTATCATCTGCCACTTTTATCTAACAAACCAATTGCTGCCTTCAAATCTCCAGCCTGGATCTACGACTTGGTATTCAAGCTGGTCTTCTTCATTTCCTATTGTTCAGGTTCATGAGATTGGCCATAACCTTGGACATCCTCATTCTGGACGGGATGGTGATGCTTATGACGATGGCACCTGCCATATGGGTAATCAAGGCAGCTGGAGTGATTACGGAAATAAATTTTGCTTCAATGGAGTGAAAACATGGAGGAATGGCTGGCATAGTAGTTATCATCAACCGTTAGATCCTAATTTTTCCACATACGATGGCAATCTCTATGGCATCAATGCTGTCAACGATGACAAAATTACTGAAGGTGTTGACAAAGTTGTGATTAAAGCGTCATCCAACTCTGTGGACAATGACATTTATGTCATGTTCAATCGCAGAGCTGGTCCAAACTCCGGAGTGCCTGAGTTTGGTGATCAGTAAGTAATATGTTATACTGTTGCATATATCATTGGTATCATGCCTCGCCCAACTCACATTCAAATGTTATTGAGTAGGGTTATTGTTCACATGCATGACAAAAGTTCCATAAATAATCCTAGTGTAATTGTGGCAGAACTATCGGCTGAGCAGACCTACACCCATTCTTGGGGAAATGTGGGAACATTGATCATAACAGCGTGTTCGATCGATACTTCTCTTTCTCCTGGAGTTGCGCGTGTGTTAGTGTATGCTACTGGTACAAACACTCTTTCTTGTAGTAACACCCCAAATGATCCTGCACCTACTAATACCAACCCCAGTCCATCTGCGCCAGTAAAAACACCGACGCTGACACCTGTTACCAGCCCCAGCACTTTTGCACCGTTTGCGAGCTGTGATAATAATGCTAATTTTACATTCGAACTCAATAATGGTAATATTCAAGATTGTGCATGGTTTACAAAGCAGCCAGAAAAATCTGTGCGAAGAAAAGAAAGATATTGTGGAAGAGATAATGTTGCGGCAGCTTGTTTATTGGCTTGTGATAACTGCAGCGAAACGTGTGAGGATAGAAAAACCTTCTCATTCGAACTCAATAATGGTAATACTCAAGATTGTGCATGGTTTACAAAGCGAGCAGGAAAAACTGCGAGAAGAAAAGAGAGATATTGCGGAAGAGATTATATTGCGGCAGCTTGTCAGTTTTCTTGTGATTCCTGCAGTGACGCTTGCGAGGATGAAGGAACATTTTCATTCGAGCTCATTTGGGGAGAAAACAGGATTCGTGGATGCGATTGGCTAACTAAAAATTCTCAAAAGTCAGCTACCAGGCTTGCCAAATACTGTGATAGAGACTACGGTGGTACTATTGTCAAGAATGCTTGTCCAAAGTCATGCGGAAGTTGCACCGCACTAACAAGCATGGGTAGAGGGTACCATCACTTGTAATGAACGTAAAAGGGGAACTTTAGTGTGAAGGGTGACATGAATATTACCGATACTGCAGGTTCGTGGGAGTGGCATCTCAAGGCAGAGGATTCCGAGGGCGCGAGGAAGTGCTCTAGATGGTACAACATGTAGGTCTCGGTTCCTGATCCTCCAGACATTAGTGATGTGCAGGCAGCAGGTGATGACATCCTTTTCATTGCGCAATGGTAGACTTATTCCCAAATTTGTCAGGCTTGGATTTCATGATTATGTGGGAGGCTGTGATGAATGAGTCGATCTCACAAAACCCGACAAAAGTCGGGCCAGATATTCCAATTGATACCAGCAATGGTGGACTGACGAGAGCAGATAATGGAGCTGTGGAAGTAATGGCTCCTGCTCAAGATGCTCAACAACGACCTTCCAATACCCGATTTCCCTATAACTTTGAGTGACATGGTAGAAGTTTTTGTGATTCTATTAATGGGAAAGGAGAAGAACCAAGATAATTGCCTCAAGCTGATTGACCAAACAAGCAAAACGCTTCAATCTTTCTCTGAGGATTTTGAAGTCCTCGCGAGAATTGGGGTTGTTGTGTTGATATTGATCCGTTCCACGGGAATACTGGTTCTTCAGGTCCGTCAGTAGTTGTCCGTATCTTCCCTTGTCCGATCTCTTTAGGAAGGCCATTGCCATTGATTTGTTTTTTGCGATGTCCTTGGCTTC
>Ga0306864_1000426_pt1 | contig 19793 bp, 15 predicted proteins | sample AntRauTorckE5430_FD_190448 | JGI IMG/M metagenome (GOLD analysis project Ga0306864, IMG submission 190448) | Saline lake microbial communities from Rauer Islands, Antarctica - Metagenome Torckler E5 #430 (v2) (version 2) | ecosystem: Environmental > Aquatic > Non-marine Saline and Alkaline >...
TAATCGAAAGAATTATAGACGATGAAAGTGAAATCGTATATAATTTAATGAAACGGTGTGGTGCAGCTCAAAAAATTAATAAGTGTAGATAGACTTTAACGCATGTATGTTAGAAACCTTCTACTACTTTAGAAGACGGTATTAGTGCTGTTTATGAATTATTAAAAGATAAAGATTGGTATTGAAAACGGTGTTGACGTGTTATTGTGTTGAGGTGCTGACGTTGTTTAGGACGAACATCAACACATCAACACATCAACACATCAACACATCAACACATCAACACATTTTAAAATGAATATTTTTGAAACAACAGAAGTTGACTTGAAAGCCCAAGGTTTTGAGTTCGAGCGTATCGATTTTGATCGTCCGTGGGGCGGATTTTTTGTAATTGACGAAAGTCAAGCAGTTCAGTTTACAGCAACTTATTTTCCGGGAATGGATAATGGAGATTTAATTGATGGGCGAAAAGTTAGTCCTAAAATTTTGTTAGTTGCTCCTGAAAAACGGCTATCTTGGCAGTATCATCACCGCCGTTCGGAAGTTTGGCGGGTGATTGAAGGCGAAGTTGGAATCGTCAGAAGTGATACTGATGAAGAAAATAAATTAGAAACCTTCAAAGTCGGTGACGTGATTACTTTAAAGAAAGGAGAAAGACATCGTTTGATTGGTCTATCGGGCTGGGGAAAGGTAGCTGAAATTTGGCAACATACAGAACCCGATAATCCTTCGGACGAAGATGATATTATAAGATTGCAGGATGATTTTGGTAGATAAAATTTCACTCACCGCAAAAAATCTGAAAGGTGGAGAAACAAAACCTTACGTGCTTAGTTTTTTGGCGGTGGTTTGGTATATAGCTATTAGTACTTTAGTTAGGAATTATAAAAAATAGTAATTCAAATGTTATTAATAACTTTTAAACAGTTGTATTAGCTGTAATTTTACGATTTAATTAAATTAAAAAAATGACAAAAACCTTAAAAAACCATCGATTAGATTTAGTCATTTCGGATTTACTAACGGTAAATCTTACGCTATTAATTACCCTATGGATAAGTAAAGAATTAATCAATTTTAATATACTTCAACTTTTTTTTTTATTCGTATCGGGTAACGGAGTGTGGGTTATCGTTTCATTGGTACAAAAGATATATAAGTGGAAAGAATGGGTAAGACTTGAAAAAGAATTACCAATTTTGTGGATAACGGTACTTTCTTATTTTTCCTTATTTTTAATCATACAGCAACTCTTTATTCCTGAAGTAATACCGACAGGAGTAGCCATTAATTATTTAGGATTTTTAGTAATTGCCATCCCGGTTGTACGATTATTAGTCAGGTCTTTGGATTTCAACGACGTTAATTCTTTTAATTACATAATCGTTGGCGGCAAAGGAACTAATATTAAGCACATATTTGAATCTTTTCGATATGTATATCGAGGAAGAGCAAATTGTTTAGGACGATTTGGCAACACACCACATAATCCTATTGAAAATATTGGAGATTATCCAAGTTTAAAAGAATACGTTAGGAGTAGTGAAAATTTACAAAAGCTATTCTATGTATATAGTGAATTAAGTAACGAAGAGGTAAGAGAAATTATGCAAATCTGTCAAACTAAGTTTATTGACTTTGAAATTATACCAAGAGAAACAGATTTGTTTCCTAGAGGTGTCAAGGTTGAATTCTTTGATGATTTACCAGTACTACTTTTAAAAGGAGAGCCGCTATTAAGATTAAGAAACAAAATATTGAAACGATTCTTTGACCTTATATTCTCTTCTTTGGTGATTATCTTAATTTTTCCGTGGCTATTACCGATAATTGCTATTTTAATTAAATTAGAATCAAAAGGTTCTGTATTTTTTATTCAAGATCGTTCGGGATATAAAGGAAGTGCTTTCCCTTGTTTTAAATTTCGGACAATGACGGTAAATAATGATTCAGACAATAAGCAAGCTACAAAAAATGATACCCGAATAACAAAAATAGGTGGATTTTTAAGGCGGACAAGTTTAGATGAATTTCCTCAATTTATCAATGCCTTTTTGGGACAAATGTCTGTTGTTGGTCCTCGTCCACACATGTTAAAGCATACGGAAGATTATTCGAAATTGATTGATATTTTTATGATTCGGCATCAAGTAAAACCAGGCATAACTGGTTGGGCACAAGTGAGCGGTTATAGAGGCCCTACGGAACAGTTGGAGCAGATGGAAAATAGAGTAAAGTATGATGTTTGGTATGTAGAAAATTGGAGTTTTTGGTTAGATATTAAGTGTATTTTTTATACAGTATTTAATGTGGTAAAAGGGGAAGATAATGCTTTTTAATCTGGTTATAGTTATCTAATCAATAAAGGCTTTCTCATAAAAAAATTAATTGACCGAATTACGCTTTTTGTTTACTTCGTAAACGTTTTTAGACAGGATAAACCACTGAAAACACACAGTTTATCCTGTTAAAATAAATAAAATTAGCCTGTCTAATTTTTTGTGAAAACCTTTCCTAATCAATCGAATCATTAAAAAAAATAAATGACAATCAAAGACAGGATATTAAAAATTATTCTATGGTTTTCTCGGAAAACTATACCAATCGACTTTTTTGCTTATCGCTATCCTATTTCAGTAAAAGGTATTATTATATGGGAGGATAAAGTCCTGCTGCTCAAAAATGAGCGTGATGAATGGGATTTGCCTGGAGGTAAGTTGTCTGCTGACGTTTCGGCAGAAGCTTGTTTGATAAGGGAGGTAAAAGAAGAAACTAATTTAGATGTTAGTATTGGTCACTTGGAGGCGACATTTATTTATAATGTTCAGAATTGGGTTAGAGTTCTTGTGGTCGTTTATCAATGTTCTGTTATTTCAAAAAAAGAGGATTTGAAAATAAGTGGCGAACATTATGATGTTGGCTTTTTTAGTGTTCAAAATCTAAAAACCATTAATATAAATCAGACCTATAAAAATATTGTGATTCCAATAATAGAAAGAGGGAAAAATATACATTTGTCATGAATTAAATAATGGGGCAAATACATAAGATGAAAATAGGAATTTTAGGTTCAAGAGGAATTCCCAATAATTACGGAGGGTTCGAGCAATTTGCTGAATATCTATCAGAGGGCTTGGTTAATGAAGGATATAAAGTAGTTGTGTATAACCCACACAATCATATTTATCAAGAAAAAAAGTGGCATGGCGTACATATAATTTATAAGTATAATCCGGAAAAAAAATTAGGTGTCTTAGGACAATTTATCTATGATTTTTTGTGCATAATTTCTACAAGGAAGGAGGAATTTGACATTATTTTTCAATTAGGATATACCAGCAGCTCTTTATGGGGATACTTGTTACCATCTAATGCCGTAGTGGTTACAAATATGGATGGATTAGAATGGAAGCGTTCCAAGTATAGTTTGTACGCACAATATTTCTTGAAATTAGCTGAAAAATTGGCAATAAAAACAAGTAACTATTTAGTTGCGGATTCTATCTGTATTCAAGAGTATTTGAAGAAATATGATAAACCGGTAGTCTTTATTCCTTATGGAGCAGTTCCTGTCGAAAAGTTTGACGAAGAGGTTTTACAAGATTATAACCTTAAGGCTAATCAATATTATATAGTTATAGCCAGAATAGAACCTGAAAATAATATAGATTTGATTTTATCTGCTTTCGTTAAATCTAATACGATAAAAAAAATTGTTATCGTCGGTCATACGAATCGGAATAAGTATGGAAATTATATTCAAAAAAAGTATTTAAAATTTGAAAATATTATATTTTTAGGAGGAATCTACGACATTCATATTCTAAATATGTTAAGACACTATGCAATTATCTATTTTCACGGACATTCTGTAGGCGGTACGAATCCTTCTTTGCTTGAAGCGATGTCAAGTAAAGTTTACATAGCTGCACATAATAATGAATTTAATAGGGCAATAGTCGAAGATGATGGGTTATATTTTTCTTCTGAAATGGATATCGTCAATATTATTAAGACGGAAGATTTATTATTTAATAAAAAAATGGTAGAAAATAATTTTGAAAAAATAAAAGAGCAATATAATTGGCAACAAATTGTCAAATCGTATGATAACTTTTTTAAAAATATAATGAAATGAAGGATTTTAAATTTATAATGACGATTTGCTTAATCGCAATGGGCTTATCCTTAACAGCCCAAAATATAGTATTGCCGATACAGCATGATTATACCAATCAATACGAAGCGAAAATACATCATGTTGATAGCAATTTTCATACATCAATGAAGCCTTATGCCTCAAAACGAATTTATGATATTGCAACAACTGCTGAAAATGAACTTAAAATAACGGAAGGTTTTGGCAGTAGTAAGATTGGAAACCTTTTATTAAACGATAATCTTTTTAATATTCATAAAGAAGGTGATTATGATATTACGGGAAATCTGCTATTAGGCTACTCATTAGGGGCAGCTTCAGATACTGCTTACGGAATGTTTATTCGAGGTGGTAGAATCGAAGGAAGTATTGGAGAAAAATTTTATTTTTCCTCGGATATATATGCGGGAAATGCGATTGTTCCGGATTATATTTTGAACAAGAATAAGTTTACCCGAACATTTCTTGGCAATGGTGCAAGAAGAGTTTATAAATCACGCAATGGCGATTTACAAGAAAGCTCCTTGAATGCAACTGGTCAAATCACTTATGCTCCTAATAAATATTTTCAAGTGCAATTAGGACACGGGGAAAATTTCATTGGTGATGGCTATCGTTCTATGTTATTGTCAGATAATTCTACTTTTTATCCATATTTGAAAGTAACTACCTCCTTTTGGAATATTCAATATACGAATTTATATACCTCTATGCTTGATGTTCGTAGTGGACTAACAAGTCAAGACATTTATCCCCGAAAATATATCACGTCACATCATTTATCATGGAATGTTACCCCTCGTTTGAATATTGGTTTATTTGAAACCGTTATTTATCAAGACAGTGCAAATACACGAGGATTTGATCTACATTATCTGAATCCTGTTATCTTATATCGTCCGATTGAGTATGAAATTGGTTCGACAGGAGGAAATGCTTTGATAGGCTTTAATGCGAAATATAAGATTACTAATGATATTCACGCTTACGGACAGTTTATTTTTGATGAATTTTCTCTTTCTCGAAATGAAGTGGATAAAGGATGTTGGTGTAATAAATATGGTTGGCAATTGGGCGTAAAATCATTTAATACGATCATTCCTAATTTGACCGTACAAACAGAGGTTAATTCCGCTACATTTTATACTTATTCTCACCGAACGCCTTTACAAAACTATGCGAATTCTAACTTAGCATTAGCACACCCGCTTGGTGCGAACTTTATAGAATCTATGTCTATTATTCGATACCAAAAAGATCGTTTTACAGGTAAGTTTCAGTTCATGTATGCCGTTCAAGGGTTAGATACATTGGGTTCACATTGGGGAGCAGACATTAATCAACCTTTCGATAATCATGAACAAGATTATGGGAATAAATTACTGCAAGGCGTTAGAACCACAACAACTTTTGCTGATATTGCTTTAGGCTACATTATTAATCCTCGCTCTAACTTTCATGTAGAGTTAGGATACCGTTATCGAGGACTTTCGCCAGAAATAGAAGTCGGGAATTTAAAAAGTTCGGTAGATTCTTATGTATATTTGGGCTTTAAGACCAATTTCACGAATTGGTATTATGATTATTAGTAATTTTTTCACTCGAAAAAAAGGAACGCGTTAAGAATTTAATTTCTTAATGCGTTTTTTCGTTTCAGAGATATTCTAAAACAGTTGATATTGACATCCAAATGAAGATATTACTAATTAATAATTTCGATTATATTAGAGGAGGTTCAGATAGTGTCTTTATTGAAACTGCAAAGCTTTTGTCAGAAAAAGGACACGAGGTAGCTATTTTCACCGCAAGAGATATGAATGTAGAACCTATGGATTTATCTCCAAAAATTCAGAAGTATTTTACGGAGGACATATTTTCTAACTCAAAAATTAATACAATTAAAAAAAGTTTGTATTTCCTGAAAAATTCGATTGCCCAAAGTGATTTACAACATTGTATAGATGAATTCAACCCTAATATTATTCATTTACATATATTTCAATCTCGATTATCTTCATTCATAATAAGAACGGTAAAAAGTAATAATATTCCAATGGTGATGTCTGTGCATGAATATAAAATCTTATGTCCTGCATATCATCATCTTGACGGAGAGAATAAGATATGTGAAAAGTGTAATAATTTGAATTATACTCCTTGTATAACGAATCGCTGTGTTGATAATTCCATAGCCAAAAGTACATTAATGGCAATAGAAAGTTATAGTAGGGATTTATTTACTTCCTACCTTAATAATATTGAAAAGTTTATAATGGTGAGTAAATTTATACAGAATAAGCACACTTTCCGATATCATAATCATGCAGATAAATTTACCCAAATTTATAACTTTGTAGATAGTAAAAAATATAAAACTGATTATAACTTTGGAAATTATTTATTATATTTTGGTCGACTAAGTAAGGAGAAAGGGTTAACGACTTTATTAAAAGTTGCAAAGGTTCTACCTCATATTACTTTTAAAATAGCAGGAAGAGGCGGGTTAGAAGCGCTATTGCGAAACTATGTTGATGAAAATCATTTAAAAAATGTAGAATTTATAGGGTTTCAAAGTGGTGATGATTTGTTGGATTTAATAAAATTTGCAAGATTCACAATTGCTCCTTCTGAATGTTATGAGACTTTAGGAATGAATATTATAGAATCCTTTTGCTTACAAACGCCTGTAATAGGAGCAAATATCGGAGGTATTCCTGAACTAATAATTGATAACGAAACTGGTTATTTATTTAACTCTAAGGATAAAATTGATTTAGAAAAGGTGATAAAAAAAGCATGGAATATCTTTATTGAAGAACATATAATATTGTCAGGACAAGCTCGGAAATATGCGCTTCAAATGTTTGATAAAGAAAAGCATTATCAAGAACTTTCAAACGTTTATCAATCTATCTTATAAAATATGATTGCTCAATTAGATAAGGCTTATTTAAAAATAGCGAAACATAGAGTTTGTACTCGATTGTTATCTTATCTATTTTATGAAGGGCGACCTTTAACGACTAAAGGGCGATGGATAAATTGGTTGATTTTTCTTAATTTTCAAATTTTTTCTCGTATTCCTGCTCCTCGAAAAGTCATTAAACCAATATTCATATTGGGAGTCGGTAGAAGCGGTTCTACGATTCTTGGGAAAATTTTATCTATACATAGGAACGTAGGTTTTCTGAATGAGCCAAAAGCCTTTTGGTCTTTTTTAAACCCAGAAGATGATATCGTTGGAAGTTATAATCAATTAGGTACAGGAAGGTATGTTTTTTCAGAAGAAGACGCAACTGAATTAGTTATCAAGAAAGCACATAACATTCATGGTTGGTATTTATTCTTTAGTGGAAGTAGAAGAGTTTTAGATAAATATCCGGAACATATTTTTAGAGTACCTTATTTAAAAACTATTTTTCCTGACGCAAAGTTTATACTGTTGGTTCGAGATGTCCGAGATAATAGTGAATCAATAGCAAATTGGTCAAAAGAAAAAACTACAAAAATAAATGGTGAAGTACATGATTGGTGGGGAAAAAATGATGTAAAATGGTATTGTTTAATCAATCAAGTTGCCAGAAAAGAAAAGATTTTTAGACAAAAAAAGATTGATTTTAAAAAGATAGATGACCACAAAATAAGGGGAGAGATAGAATGGTTTTTGACGATGAGAGAAGTTTTAAAATTAGAAGAAAAGAATGATACTTATCTTGTACGATATGAAGATTTAGTAAATGATAGAGATAACTTATTGGATGGTTTGGTTGAGTTTTGTGAATTGAATTATGACGCAACTTTAAAAAAATATGCTAAAAGCGTAATTCGTAATAATAAAGAAAAGAAAATTATTTTATCATCAGTAATTAAAGAACTAAAGAACTACTTGAGCAAACTCGTGATGAACTCGGATACGGCTAATTAGAGCTGTTTTATTAAGCATTTTACGAAAAAGAATACTGTGCGTTTAATAGGAATGCTTAGAATTAAATCTTTTCTATTAAATATATAATAATAAAAAATCCTCAACCCTTGATGTGAGTTTTTACGATGTATTCGATACCAAACTCTTCCAAACACTTTTTCTATAATATCTTTTTCAAATTGTTTTGTTGTTAATAGATGTTGCTGTATTTTAATAAGCCAATTTTTGATTTCAGCAAATTCTATTTTAGTCAATGAAACGCTGTAAGCATCGGATACTTTTAGGTAAGTATATAATTCATTTGGTGTATAATTAAGCGAAATCGTCTGTAAATTTAATTGATAAATCTTTCGAATACTTTCAAGCTTTTCTTGTTGACGAACTGTGCTTACATTGTTTTCATGTATTCTATAAAGAAGTAAACTCTCCTTTAAATTTGTACCGATGTACTGTCGTTTTAGAAGATTTGTCCAAAGATGATAATCCTCAGCAATTGGAAAATTTATATCATATTGAAACTCTTTAAGTATTGAGGTTCTTATCATGACCGTCGGATGTAGAAATGGAGAAAAAAATAAACTCATCAATTTGAGAAGTTGAGGATTAGTTTCCATATTAAACCTATTGTAAGAAAGACGATGATTAAATATTAGAGTCGCTTGCGAACCAACTAAAGCATAATTAGGTCTTATTTCTAAAAGATTAAATTGCTTTTGTAATCTCTCAGGTAATGCAATATCATCAGCATCCATTCTTGCAATGTACTCTCCTTTTGCTAAATCAATTCCTTTATTTAGTGTTTTTATTAAACCTATGTTTTTTTCGTTTTGAATAAGTCGAATACGCTTATCTTTGAAGGATTTGATGATTTTTAAACCGTCATCCGTTGATTCGTCATTGATAATTATAAATTCAAAATCTGTATAAGTTTGAATTAAAATGCTTCGAATTGCCTCTTGTAAATATCTTTCCATATTATAAACAGGCATGATGACAGATATTTTCATAAGCTGAGTTATTTGGTTTGAAACTTTTTTAATTGACTTTTAATATTAGTTATTAGTTTATCTTTTAATGGATTTACGATAGTAGAATAAATCTCATCAGACCCTATATTAATGTTTTTATATCTATGAAAAAGTATCTTTTGTGTTAAATTTCTTGTAAAAGGAACTTTATTAAAAATCTTATCTATTGGAATATTAAATAACTTCAAACGGCTAGAATAAAAAGGAATCCCTGCATCTTTAACTAATTGAAGTCTAGAATCATTTTTATCTCCAAAAAATATTACGGGAATACCCATTGCTGCACAAGGAAGTGCACAATGAACACGATTCGTTATAATTAACTTAGCTTCTGTTTTGTATTTATTTAACAATTGTTCTGCAATTTGTAACTTAGTTTCGCCATAATCATTCGTAAAGTGTTGTACCGTTTCAAAATTATTCAGTTTTTGAAAATGAACAATTTTGTTTAAAAATGGAGGAACATCAACTAAAAAAATCTTTCCATTTTTAGGTTTTGAAGTTCTTTTTGGAAAAGTCATTGTCAAGCAACCGCTAAAATATGCCTCAACACCGTTTTCTTGAAGCATTTTCATTGTTCCTTTATCACGACAGCCTATAGGCTGATGCTTCTTGAAATATTCAATACAAGGTTTGCTTAAAAAATGATTTTTGTTTTCTTGCGCTATATGAAAACTAATGAGTATTGGAATAATACTATCAGAAGGAGGAAAACAATCTTTAGGCGAATGAGCAAACCAACCATTTACAATAGTTAGATATTTATCTCCATCATCTTCTATTAATCGTAGTTTATCTCTATCAAATCTTCTATCTACTTTTTTTAAAAATTGTTCAGCAGCGAGTGTTTGAATTTCGTCCCCAATATTTTGTGTACTATATCTGAAACCGCCGTATTTTAGGTTATTCATAATATCAAAATTAGAATAAAAAATTATTTATTTTAGTTATTGTTAGTACTCCTGAAGTTTTGTTTAAGTTATAGTGACCTTCAACTTTTTTTAAGTACTCATCAGTCGCTTTTTGACAACCTCCCCAATCATAATAATCATCAATTATTAATGAACCTCCTATTACTAACATAGGGAAAATTCTTTCTAAACAAATTTTAACAGGTAGATACCAATCTACATCAATATGAGCAAAAGCTACCGGAGCATTAATTTCTAATGTATCCTGAATTAACCCCTGTACTAGATTAACGTTATTTTCCTCTGTGTCAATTTGAAATTCTTTTAAATTGTATTTTACAATATCATACAAATTTTCTTCGTAGCCATAATATTTATCACCACCAATTCCAAAAGATTCTCCCTCTATGATAGTTTTATATCGCTCATGTACATCTTTAGTATCTTCTATTGTAGGAGGTGGAATCGTTTCAAAAATATCGTATGCATAAAATGGTGTAATAGGATTCTTTAATTTTGATATTAAAATAGTTGAACCTCCAAGTGCACAGCCTGCTTCGATAAAAATACCTGATAATTTATCTTTTTTTATATTATTACAAATCTTGGCTATATTAGTAAGTTTTCGAATTGATAAATATGTCAAGTTTTTAGAGCGAATATCTTTAATTAATGCTTGATGTTTAACATCAATGCTTAATAAATAATAACGACTTCTCAAAAATCCTATAGCACTGAGGAGTATTTTTTTTGCTAATTTATACATGTGAAATTTTAGATTTTTGAGGATTAATTCTTAATTTAGAATTATTTGAAGTGAAAAAAATAACTAATTCATTTCCCACTTTGAAAGTGTTTTAACCGTTCCCCAATTTCCGTTATATTTTATATTTGAATAAGGCGTTTCATTGATATTAATTGTGACTAAATCTTCTTTTACATCTAAAATATTTTTGACATTATCTCTTAATGCTAATTTTAAATTATAAGTACCGGGACTTAAAATTAAATTTGTAGTTTTTAAAGAAATACTTATTGAGGAGTCTGGCATTGTGTAGAAAACGATATTAAGTTCATCACTACTAATAGTAGTGATTCTTTGATTGTGTTCATCGTTAATACCTATAACGGGACAAACAGGTTGTTTTAGGTTACTCTGTATCTTAAAATTAAATTTGAGAGGCTCTCCAAAAGAAAATGTATTTGTATTGGAAAAACTTTGACTTATTATTAAAAATTGTTTTATATAAGTTCCATTATTCTTTTTAGAAAAATTAAAGGTACTTATATTGTTAGCTTTTTTTAATGATAGGTAAGTTGTAATAATATCTGGAGTAAAACCTATTTTCTCAATATTTCCTTTATTAAGTAAAATACTCTTTTTACATAATTGTGCTATTGCCCCCAAATTATGACTCACAAATAAAACCGTCCTTCCACTTTTACTAACCTCATCCATTTTTCCCAAACACTTCTTTTGAAATTCCGCATCACCAACCGCCAAAACCTCATCAATCAACAAAATTTCAGGCTCTAAATGTGCTGCAACTGAAAAGGCTAATCGTAATTTCATACCGCTTGAATAATGTTTTAAAGGCGTATTCAAGAATTTTTCAATTCCACTAAAATCTATAATTTCGTCAAATTTAGCATTGATTTCTGAACGTTTTAAGCCTAAAATAGAACCATTCAAATATATATTTTCTCGTCCTGTCAATTCTGGGTGAAAACCGGTCCCGACTTCTAATAAACTCGCAACTCTCCCTCTTGCTTTAATATAGCCTTTTGTAGGCGGTGTGATTTGAGATAAAATCTTTAAAAGTGTCGATTTTCCTGCACCGTTTCTGCCAATAATACCAACGCATTCTCCTTCGAAAATATCAAAGTTAATATCCTGCAATGCCCAAAAAGTATCCATTTTTTGTCGCTGAAAAGGTTGTAATAATTTCTCACGCAAACTTAAATATGAGGCTTGTTGTCCACCAATTTTATACTGTTTCCAAAGATTTCTAACTTCTAATATTGGCTTCATTTTTTTTAATTAAAAATCCCTAATTAATCAAGCGATATCGGCAAAATACGCTTCCATTTTTCGGAAGGTATAAAGTCCCGTAATTAATAATATTAATGCTGTAAAGATACTGATTCCAATTAAATCTAATGGTAAAACCTCGCTTGAAAAACCATTTCGGGCCATTATCATTACGCCTGTCATTGGATTTAAGGCTAAAATATATTTTAAAAACGGAATATTATCAAACATCGTTACTGGATATATCACCGGCGTGACGAATAATAAAAATTGTATCATAAACGGCACAACATAGCGAAAATCTCGATATTTGACGTTCCATGCAGCTATCGTACAGCCTAAACCGACGGTTGTGATGAGTGTTAATAATAAGGATAAAGGTAATAAATATAAAATATGCCAAGAAATCATAAAATCAGTCGTGATCCAATAATAAAGCATCAAACCGATAAACGGGATTAAGGTCATTAAAAAATCAAATAAAGCGACTAATACACCCGAAAAGGGAATGATTAACCTCGGGAAATATATCTTTTTGATAATTTCTGCATTGGTAACCATGCTATTTGCAGAACTATTTAAGCCGGAACTAAATAAATTCCAAAACATTAAACCGACAAAATAGAAAATTGGTGCGGGTAAATTATCCGTTGAAATTTTTAGACCTTTGGAAAAAAATAAGACAAAAACGGTCATCATTGCTAAAGGTTGTAGAATTGCCCAAAGGAAACCTAAAACGGTTTGTTTGTATTTTACTTTAATATCTCGCCAAGTAAAAAAGTAAAACAATTCTCGATATCGCCACAGTTCTGACCAATTAATTGCTACTTTTTTTGGTGCTTCAATGATGTATTCTTGTTGCTGCATAAGCTATTAATTTTCCATTATACAAAAATAAAATTGAATGGAAATGTGAATATTGTATTTTTTGAAAGACGGTAACCTGTTAAAAAATAGAATGCAAATAAAACTTTAATCAGATTTCGTTATTTTTGATGTAAATTATCTGTGCGACTTAATTATTTGTAATCAGAAGCGAATCATTTTGTGGCAAATTCAACAAAAAACAAAGTTATGAAAATTGTAAGATTACTGTTATGTTTTATCCTATTCATTGTATGCCTTCCTTCAATCAATGCTCAAATGATTAATGGAACCGATACACTTTATGGTAACGAATGGATTGATTATACACAATCCTACTTTAAAATAAAAATAGCAGAAGATGGTATGCATCGTTTGAGTTATAATGACTTGAATAATGCAGGTATTTTCAGCGGGACGATAATTCCTCAGGGTCAAAATCTACAATTATTTAAAAATGGACAGTCTATTTCCTTTTTCGTAAGTGAAGTAGGTATATTAGCGACTAATGATTTTTTAACCTTTTATGGTGAAAAAAATCGTGGACAAATAGATAAATATCTCTACTTACAGCCGGAATATCAGGTGAATCCTAAGTATAGTTTATTCACAGACACCGCAGTTTATTATTTGACTTATGCTATAAATACCGTTAATCCTAATCTTATAACGGAGCTTCCTAATGACTTAACTAATCTCCCTCCAAAAGAAAATTATTGCTGGTTTACTAAAGAACTAGAATGGCATCAGCGATTAAATAGAGGTATAGACAGGGGCGGTTCGGGACACGTTAGTGCGAATTATGATATAGCGGAGGGATATACGAAAAATACGTATAGTATTAATCAATCTAATAATTTAGGGTTGGCAAATCGTTATTTGACCAATGCACCTGATGCCACATTCGAAGCACAATTGATGACGGAAAGTGGTAATCATCAAACAGAAATACAGATTGCTAACGTCACGTATGTAAATGACACTTTTTCTAATTGGGCAGTAAAGAATTATCAAATCCAAGTGCCAATGAGTGCTACGAGTGCGAATGGTGCGGTTAGAATTATTGGTAATGCTTCTACAGATGATAAATATCGAGTGGCTTTTATTAAAGCAAAATATCCTCGAACGTTTAATTTCTCCAACGCCAACTGGGTTAGTTTCGATATGGATGCTTCGACGCAACGGCAATATTTTGAAATCCTAAACTTTACTTATGGTACAAATCCACCAATTTTATATGATTTAATGAATGGTACAAGGATTAATACACAAATTGTTAGTAATAAAATAGCGGTTGCCGTTCCACCTTCTGCTCAAAACCGTCAATTTATTTTAGTGGCGGATAATGCGTATAAAATTCCAATTATTGAAAATATTGCCTTTACTAATTTTAATCCTACGCAAGGCGGTGATTATATTATGTTGACACACTCCAAATTATTTGATGATGGAACAGGATTTAATCAGATTCAAGATTATGCAAATTACCGTGCAAGTGCATTAGGCGGAAATTATACCCCTATAATTGTGGATATTGACCAAGTTTATGAACAATTTGGTTACGGAATTGACAGACATGAACAATCGATTCGGAATTTTGTGCAATGGGCGGTTAAAAATTGGAGTTCAGAGTATTTATTTATTATTGGAAAAGGCGTTTATTATGGAAAATATCGGAATGGAAATGCTGACTTCGAAGACTATGAATTAGTTCCTTCTTTCGGTTATCCGACTTCTGATAATTTGTTAGCGGCTAAGCCGAATACTGATGAACCTGTTTTGGCAGTTGGAAGAGTTGCAGCCTATACGCCTGATATGGTTCGTATTTATTTAGATAAAGTTAAAGAAACAGAATTGGCTTATCAAACATCCCCACAAACGATTGAGGATAAGGCTTGGCAAAAAAACTTTTTGCATTTAGGAGGGGGTGATGCTAATATTCAAGATTTTATCAAAAATCGCTTGGTCAATATGGAAGATACGATTAAGCAGAGCAAATTCGGCGCGAATGTTTTATCCTATTATAAAAATTCAACGAATGTCATTCAATCAGCTAATTCTGATGATGTCATTCAACGAATTAATGAAGGCTTGGCATGGATAACCTTTTTTGGACATTCCGCTCCGAATACTTTAGATTTTGATATTGGCGACCCGAATCAATATAACAATCAAGGAAAATATCCGATGATTTATGCAATGGGTTGTAATACCAATCGGTTGTTAGAATCTTCTTCAACGTTAAGTGAAACTTATGTTTTTGTAGAAGATAGGGGAGCGATAGGTTTCATTGGTTCGACCGCAACAACGAGTTTGAGTAATTTGAATGAATACGGTAAGGTTTTGTATAAGAACTTGGGTGATGATAATTATGGTCAAACGATTGGCAAAGTGCTAAAAGCAACGGTTGAAGATTATCCTTTGAGTGGTTTTTGGGGTGCATTAGTGAAACACAATATTTTTTTGCACGGTGACCCTGCGGTTAAAATCTATCCACAGCAAGGAGCAGATTACATTGTAAATATCGAGAAAACAAAGATAGAACCGAATTTTGTCAATATTCAACAAGATAGTTTTTTATTAAAATTAGTCGTTGCGAATATTGGATTTGCCGTTGAAGATTCAATGAATATTTTAATCGAGCAGCAATATCCGAATGGTAATAAAGTGGTGTTGAAAATAGTTAAAATATTATCTCCAAAATTTGAAAATACTTACTTAATTTGGCTGCCTTTAGAAAACAAAAGTGTTGTTGGTAAAAATGAATTACACATTACACTTGATGTAGATAATGAAATAGCAGAAGCACCTCCAGCGGCGGAAGCGAATAATACGGCAGTCATTCCTTTTTCAATTATTTCCAATAGTGCAATACCAATTTATCCTTATGAATACAGTATTGTCAATCAATCAATAGTCACGTTAAAAGCCTCAACAGCTAATATTTTGACGGATAATATCCGTTATTATTTGGAAATAGATACGACGAAAACCTTCGACAGTCCAATGAAGGTAGTGACTCAAAAGGAAAGTACTGGCGGTCTGATTACTTGGCAACCGTTGATTACTTTACAAGATTCCATGGTTTATTATTGGCGAATTAGTATGGACAGTACGTTGACGAATGGTGAAGGTTTTGATTGGAAATATAGTTCGTTTATTTATATTTCGCAAAGTTTTGAAGGTTGGAATCAGTCGCATTTTTATCAGAAAAGTGTGGCTGAGCAAAGTCAAATTATTATGGATTCTCTTAGATTTCAACTAAATTATACGGATAAATATAAAGAATTAAAAATTACAAATGGAGCGTTTCCTAATTTTGCTTGGGGGGATGTCGCTCTTTATATAGATGGTTTTAAGGTCTTTAATTATTATCCATGTCCTCCAGGTTTCACAGGGAATAGACAGACTTTTCAAGTAACTGTATTTGAGGAGAATACTTTAGATTATGTGATTAATCCATTCAATAATGGTATAAGCCCTAATTGTTGGGGATTTGATAGGAAAAGGTACATATTTGATATATTTGATACAAATGAACGTCAAAAAATTATTGATACGTTATCAAATATACCTCAAGACTATTACGTGGCAATATTTGTGACAAAGGATGCAAATGGTTCTCTTTTAGCTGATCAATGGGCAAATGATTCAATAACCCTCGGAACAAACATCTTCCAAACCTTAGAAGCCCAAGGTGCAACACAAATTAGAGATATGGTGAATAATGAAACGCCATATATCTTGATTTATAAAAAAGACGATTCAAACTGGTCAGGCTTTCGAGAAGTGAAAGCACCGGATAATAATACATTAATCCAAGTCACAACCGTCCTCACTGGCAAACAAACCCAAGGCTCAATCACTTCCCTCCCCATCGGGCCTGCTAAATCATGGGGCGATATAAAATGGCAAGTAAGTGACTTGAATCCAATGGAAGATACGATTTCATTAGATGTAATCGGGATTGATATAAATGGGCAAGATACGGTATTGGCAATGGGTTTGACGAATTATGATATTTCTTTGGCTTTTGTGAATGTGAATATTTATCCGTATTTGAGATTACGATATAATGTGAAAGATGAAGTTGCTTTGACTCCCGCACAGTTGGATTATTGGCGGGTATTTTATCAGCCGTTGCCAGATGCGGCTTTGAATCCTGATGGGCATTTGGTGTTTCATTCGGATACGATTGAACAAGGTGACGAGTTTCAGTTTGAAATAGGAGTGGAGAATATTTCGAGTGCGGCTATGGATAGTTTGTTGGTGAAATATGTGGTGACCAATCCTGCGAATCAAGAAATGCAGACTTTTATCAGAAACGCACCGCTTTTGGCAGATACAACGATGCGGGCTAAGTTTGCTGTTGATACTCGAAACTTGTCGGGTAATCAGTTGGTTTCTATTGAAATAAATCCGAATGAGGATCAAGCAGAACGGTATCATTTTAATAATTTGGGGGTTGCAAATTTCTACGTAAAAAGCGACAAAACACCACCGATTTTAGATGTGACCTTTGATGGAATGCATATTATGAGTGGCGATATTATCTCGCCAAAACCGAATATTTTAATTGGGTTAGAAGATGAAAATCAATTTATTGCTTTAGATGATACTTCGACTTTCGAGTTGTACGTTCGCTATCCTTCGGGAGCGTTGAGACGCTTTTATGTGGATAATCAAATCGTCGCTTTTCGACCCGCAGATAATGCAGATTTGGAAAATAAAAATAAGGCGGAAATTGAATTTTTACCCGAGTTTTTGGAAGATGGTATTTATCAATTACAAGTAAAATCAAAAGATGCGTCGAATAATCTTTCGGGTGCGAATCAATATAAAATGGACTTTGAAGTCATTACTAAGTCGATGATTTCCAATGTATTGAATTATCCAAATCCGTTTTCAACTTCTACACAATTTGTCTTTACTTTGACAGGAAGTGAGTTGCCAGAGGCGATGAATATTTCAATTATGACGGTTTCTGGAAAGATTATTAAAACGATTACAAAAGCAGAATTAGGTGATATTCATATCGGTCTAAATCGTACAGAATATACTTGGGACGGAACAGATGACTTCGGTAGTCCGTTGGCAAACGGTGTGTATTTATACCGTGTCAATTTGAAATCGGCAACCGATGAAGTTTATGAAAGTTTTAATACAGGAACAAGTGATTATTTCAAAAATGGCTTTGGTAAAATGGTTATTTTGAGATAATTTTTAACTAAATATTAGGTGTTAATCATTCTAATGTAGTAATAGCCATTACTGAAAAAATAAAAAAGGGAATGTTCAACTTACCGAATATTCCCCTTTGTCTCTGTGGAAACAATAAAATCACTTTTCCAATTTTGAAAAATTTGCATAAATTTGATTCATAATCCGAAGAAAATTTAAATAATCTTTTTCATCTAAACCTCCCCAACCAACTTCTCTAAGATTCAAAACAATTGGCAACAATTGTTCGTGAATTGCTCGTCCTTTTGCAGTTAGATAAATATGATATTTTCGACGATCATTTTCCACACTTCGCCTTTCGGCAAAACCCTTTTTACACATTAAATCAATAATTCGAGAAGTCGTCGGTGCGTCTTTGAGACTTGCCGTTCCTAAATGTGTTTGCGAAACACCATCTTCTTGAACCAATAAGTCTAAAATTACCCATTGTTCTGTTGTAATATCAACACCAGCATCTTTGAATGCCTTCAAGAATGCTTGCTTTGTTGTTTTGAAATTTCGTTCTATATAAGTTCCAAAATACTTTGAGTTAGTCATTATTCGTTTTTTATGAAAGATCCAATACAAAAATAATAAAAGGCTTCTCCTAAATACGAAAAAGCCTTTATTTATTATAAATTATCTCTTTGTAACACTCCTCAGTGACGACCTAAAATGAAAACTTAATCAACTGCTAATTCTCGTCAACTTGTTGATAAACCTTAATATCTAAATTCGCAAAACGATAATCGCTAATAACTGCAATTCTTTGAGTGCAATCAGAATGAAGCGTTTGAAAAGTCGTTTTTGTTGGTTTTAAAATATCAATTTCCATTCGGACAATCTCTAAACCTTCATTTTCAAGTTCGTCCAAAACTGGTGCAACATCTTTTTAAATAGGAATTAAAGACGTACCATTTTCAAAAAAGGCTTTCTCAAACGTTTGAGAAAGCCTTTTTTTATAACAATAAAAAACGTATAAAATTTAATCCAAAATCGCAGCAACACCTGGCAAAGTTTTACCTTCCAAAAATTCCAACATCGCACCACCGCCGGTTGAAACGAAAGAAACTTGTTCGTCTAATTTCATCATTTTAACGGCTGCAACCGAGTCGCCACCACCAACTAATGAAAAAGCACCGTTTGCCGTAGCGTCTGCCACTGCAAGTGCGATTGATTTTGTACCATTGGCGAAAGCCTCCATTTCAAAAACGCCCATTGGACCATTCCAAAGAATAGTTTTAGAATTTTTGATAACATCTGCAAACGTTGCAACAGCTTGTTCTCCAATGTCCAAACCTAACCAACCATCAGAAATAGCGTTACTCGGCTGAACTTTCGTATTTGCACCAGCGGCAAATTTATCCGCTACGACAGAATCGACTGGCAAATAAAGATTTACGCCTTTTGCTTTGGCTTTCGCCAATAATTCATTCGCCAAATCCAACTTATCTTCTTCGCAAAGTGAACCGCCAATCGTGCCACCTTGAGCTTTCATAAATGTATAGGCCATTCCGCCACCAACGATTAAATTATTCGCAAAATCCAATAAACGGTCTAACAATAAAATCTTATCAGAAACCTTTGCACCACCAACGATTGCCGTTAAAGGACGTTCCGGATTATTCAAAACTTTGTTGCCGTTTGCCAATTC